>Ga0256845_1000047_pt1 | contig 97441 bp, 136 predicted proteins | sample RiftiametaG_FD_189101 | JGI IMG/M metagenome (GOLD analysis project Ga0256845, IMG submission 189101) | Tube worm associated microbial communities from hydrothermal vent at the East Pacific Rise, Pacific Ocean - Riftia | ecosystem: Host-associated > Annelida > Integument > Unclassified ...
ACCTCTTGATCCTAAAACTCCTTCAGTACTTCCATAAGCTCTCATAGTTTGAGGTAGTACTTGTGTTCTAAATTCTTCTCTTGATACATTTAAGCTTGTAGGACCGTATCCGTTTGTAGTTCCTACATTCATTAAACCTTCTATTTTTTCCCCTTTTAAAGCAGCTATTTCTCTTAGTTGTAATTGTTGATCTTCTTTAGCACCCCATACGGCTTGTGCTCCTTTGAACACTCCATAAGCTGCAGCTAAAACAGGAACTTTCCTTCCTAACATACCTAATGCACTACCTGCTGCTCCTCCCGCAGATTGGTTTGAAACTATATCTCCAGCTCCACTAGCCATTGAACCAAGAGAAACACTTTCACTAGAACTACCGGTTCCATTACCTTGCATAAGAGCTCTGCTCGATGCACTTTTGCTATTTTCTGCATTTGCTGATCTTGTTTCTAATCTTTCTGCATGAACTCTATCTGCATTAGATCTCCTATCATCTGCTCTATTTTCATCTCTACCTGAACTTTTGAATTCTTCAATTAATTCTCTAAGTAATTCAACCTGGAGTTGATCTTCTTTTGTGCCAGTTTGGATGTTTCTTGATTCTTTTTTAAAATCTTGTTGAATCCCTCCTATTTTTTCTTTGTCACCTCCAGCATTATCTAACCTTGAATCTCTTCTTGTTCTAGATTGTAATTTTGCTGCTGCTGATTCAACTCTATTTCTTTTTTCAATTAATCGAATTTGATCTTCATAATACTTAATAGCTTCTTTCGCATTACTAGTATTTGCACTAGCTTCATTAATTAAGTCTCTACCTAACCTATTTGCAGATTCTTTGATTCTAGAGATAGTACTTTCTACACCATTATCTCTTGCTGAAAAAATTATTTCTGTATTTTTACCCATTTTAGCCTCCGATTTTTATTGACCCATCTTCATTTTTCTCTATCCTAGATATATCTATTTCATCAAATAAGTCTTCCATATCTTTTTCCGACATTTTAACTTTCTTTAATTTCTTAAAAATAGACCCATGTCCAGGGATATATTTTTTTTCAGAATTAATACCATTCTTTGCTTTTTCAATCTCACTATCGAGATATTCCCCATACAGAAAATCTTCTTCATATTCAATACGCATATCTAATAAAGATTGCTCTTTATGTAGTTTACTATTGAAAGGAATTTTATGTTTCCTTCTCCACCAATAATCGATTGGGTATTTGTGATTCCAATCTTTTATGAAAGTTATTATATCCTTTGATATTTTATCTTCCATATGTTTTTATTTCTCCTCTTTTTTACCTTCTTTGATTTTTCTTAATGCTGTTTGCCATTCATTTACCCAAGGGATAAAACTTTCTTCATAAGCTTTTTTAAGATCTTGTACATCAAAAATATCCAACTTAAATAAATCATCACTTTTTAAATCTTTAATTAAATCTGGAACTAATGTTGTCAAATAAGCATTCATGTCTACTAGATCTAAAGCATAATTACCACCTATAGTATTGCTAGAAGCTATACCTCTATAATTACTTTCTGCATATATAGCTTTTAAATGCTCTATATGAACTAATTCTCCTACAGTAGGTATATTTACTTTGTACTCTCTCTTTTCGCCTTGTACAGCTACTTTAAATATAAAATTTCTTTGCATTTTTACGGTGTTTATTTATTAATAATAAAAAAGGTGTATCCTTATTAAAAAGATACACCTTAAATATAAGTAAATTACTTAATTAAACAGAATAAAGTATTGGGTTAATATAGGTAAAGTCTTGATCATGTCCTGAAATTTGACCTTCATTAATATCCATCCCTTCTCTATCAATAAAACAACCTGTTACTGTTGCATGTACTTCTAATTGAGAAGTTATTAAACCTGTAGCTGGATTAATTCCATTACTCACTTTTTTATAAATCTTCAAATCTACACCATCTTCTTGAAGTAATACATTATCTACAAAATCAAGTAATCCTGGTGCGGCTCTTTTAATCCCTCCAGGAACTCCTGTATCTTTGAATGTTACTTCATAAAATTGACAAGTTAATGTACCATTCCATTCTAAAGCAGGAACTTCTTGAGGAGTTAATTCTCCAATACCTGAAACTCTACCTCTACGGAAAGTTTCAGTGATTCTAATATTTCTCATTTTCCCTACTGTTACTCCGTTAACTTCAATTAACGCTAAGGGTGCTGTTAAAACTTTTTGTTGCATCTTTTAAATTTTTTAAATATTTGGGTCTATAATTAATCCTGTAAAGAATAATTTATTAATTTCAAAATTAGGAATAAATGAATATTCAATAGCATAAGCATCTTGAATTATACTCACTTTTATATCCTGAAACCCAATAATTAAGTTATCAGTCGTTGCTCTCGCAGTTCTTCTTTGTAAGAAAGCTTTTAACCACTCTTCAACCATTACAGGTCTCAAAGTATGTCTATTAGGTCCAGAATTTTGATTTCCTAATAAATCAATCTTAGCATTTACTTCAATTTCTTTATTTAACTGAGCCGCAATTCTTTTTAATTGTAGTGAGTGAGATGTTCCGTCTGCATTCAATACATTTCTATTTCTTTGTAATGTATTAATCCCTTGAACTACAATAAATGCTCCTAAATCTCCATCAAAAGCTGTTACTAAAACTCCATTATCTAAAGCTTGTTCTTTTTCTCTTTTGATTAGTGGGTGGGTTTCTGCAGCAAAATTAATCCCTTTGAAAGTTACTGGGGTATATGGTTCTAAACCGGCTACCCTACCTAAAACTGCAGCCATTTTCCATTCTGAAGATTTAGTTCTTAATCCGGTTCCTGCTACATTAGATGCAACTTCCACGCCACCGTGAACAACTATTACCCTATCTGTATCATAAGCTTTTGCTGCAGCAATAGATTCTGATACAAAAGTATTTTTATCATTACCTCCAGCAACTACCATAAATTTTTCAAATCTTGCGTCATCTACTAAATGAGACAATATAGCATTGTTGGTTGAAGAACTGTGTTGAGCTCCTGAATCTGGTGCCATTACAAAAGTGTAATCTAATTCTGCAATTGTATCTAATAATTGTGTTAAGTCTGACGGTGAAAAAGTTTGTGATCCTCCTTGGAATATACTTAAATCTACATAATTACTAATTGCTGTTGGGGTTATAACCCCTGTCCCTTGAATTACTGCTGTAGTGAGCTTAAAATTATTATTAAAATCAAAATCAATATCCATCCAATCTTTTAATTCTTGGAAAGTGTTAAATTCTACAGAAGTTGATATTAACTCTGCTATTGAATTTGCAGCATTCACCCCATCATAAGCTATATTATCAATTGCATCACCTGTAAAATTACCTCTATAAAATTTCATAAGAAATTTTGAAGGGTTAGAAGGTGATGATATTATCTTATAACCAAGTCCTTGACTTAAATTATTTCCATTAACTCCATTTGCAATAGCATTAGTTGTAGAGGTTCCTGCCCATGTACCTGCCAATACTACAGTATTACCATTTTGAGCATCTCCATAACCATTAACTCTAGTTAATATTATCTTTTCAGGAATTAAAGGATCTATTGAAGATATCCATTCATGAGTATTTGTACCTAAATTAATATTAGTAACTAATGCAGTTGCAATATTAGCTAAGGTATCTCCTGGTGCTTGGTTATATGTACCGATAGATATTGCATTTAATAATAAATCAAGGGTTTGTCCATTTGCTCCTAAAGCAGTTAATGTAACATCTCCTGTTCCGGGAGTTTCATCCGAGATTTTCCCATTTCCTACTAAACCTTCATGTTTTGCTTCTAAAGAAAACACACCCCCATTTCCTGTATCTACTAAACTTAATATATTTTTTGCAGTGACAGTTGATAGAGCTCTTATGTAGTGTACTTGAGAAGCACCGTTAATACCAGCACCAAAAGGTCTAAATAATGGTCCTGATAGGTCCCAATATTTACCCCCTCTAATAAAAGATCTAAAAGATCTAACATTATCAAATGTATATATTGATTTTTTTTCTTGAGATAATGTACCGTTAATACCGGCACCACCACCAAATTCTGAATTTGGATTGGTATCAATAATTAATACGTTCCCAAAAGATAGTCCTAGTGAAGGGTTTGTTATCCCTGATTTAGTCTGAGTATAAACTCCAGGAAGCTTAATTAACTGACCATTGAAATTAAATTGTGTAGCCATTGGTTTTCAATTTATTTTTACAAATTCGTTTTCCGTTCCTTTTCCTAAATACAATCTTTGACCTAAATATAATGATATTTTCTATTATATCTCTGACCTTATGATATTTTTTGTTTTTCAAATTCTTTTTCCCAGTTTAACACTGTTCTTTTATCTGAATTCTTATATTGTTTTTTTACAAACCTTTCATACAAGGGGTGTATTCCTTTTTTTACATAAAATTGCATTGCTGTAATTAATATGTCTTCAACCTTCTTTGAACTTTTCTTTAAAACCTCTTTTTTTAATACTTCAGGTTTTTTTGTAGTTTTATTGACTTTCTTGTCATCGTTTACTGTTTTTGCCATTTTATTTTATTTTACTGATTGGTTACTGTTCCAGGGTTTAATATTAATTGAGTTATTAAAGGTAAGGGAAATGCTGATGGAACCCTTATATCATAAGAACTCATTATCCCTATACCTCTCATAAATATATGGTTTGGTACATTAGTTTCATTAATTTTTAACTCTTGTCCTGATATTTTCATATTCTGTAAACCAGAATGTTCTAATACATGCCATGAACTAATTATCATAGCTCTTAATGTATGATACATTAATAATACTTCTCTATTATTTTCTGAAGTACATATTATATAAAATTGAGAATCAAATCTTCTTGCTAAAGTTGGTGTTATCTCTCCAGCATTAGCGTCTACAAAAATTTCTGATGCTAATCCAGATTGATCTACTCCTATAGAATTATCTCCCGTTAAATCAGAAGGCATTGTTATATGCATTGTTGGTAAACTAGCACGTTCCATGTCATAAAACAATCTGCATGCAACTTTTCTAGGATTGTCTATATCTCGAGATGCAAATAAATGAACAGCTTCTTTATAATAGTCATATTTTGTATCAATTACACCATTCCAAAACCTATACAAATGGGTTTTTGTTTTATCTTGAGTATTATTCCAGTTTTTATCTAACTCATTTAATAACCCGTTTATCAGATTATATAATGTTACTTCTGGTACGATTAATGATTCCATAATTAATATCCTATATTTTCTAAAAATTGATCGATTGCATCTCCTACAATACCTTCAATATCAAGTTTTGGTAAAGCTTTTTGTGCAAAATTCCTTGCTTCAAACCCAGGGTGATTCCATGAGTGTTTTACTGAATTTAAAGAAACTCTTCTAAAATTAACAAAACCTCCTTTTGTTTTTTTCAACCCTTGATATATACTTGTTTTTTGATTACTCTCCATTTTTTTAAAAGTAACCGAATCCATTTTTTTTCTTAATGATGCAGACTTTGGTATTTGGTGCTTGGATGATATGTTTTTTAGTTGTAATCCATTTCTTCCTGATGCCCTTGCAGATCTTTCTATTTCAGGAGGTAATATTCCTGAGAAAGCTGATGATTCTCCAACAGACCCTGATGAAGCGAATCTAAAAGGTATTGTTAAAAAAGGTTCCCCTTTCTTATTCAATTTTACTTTTGGTGATTTTAAAAATCCTTGTTTCATATCAAAAGCAGATAGCCCCACTTCTAAAGCGTTTGGTAACCATGCTGCAGGGTTTAGATAGGCCACTCCTGTAAATCTCCCCCTACTACCTATTAAAATAGCATCTTGGTATTCTTTTCTTGTAGCTTTCAAACTTTTTTTTGCTTCCATTCCCCAAGAATAGGCAAATTCTGCTGTTAATTGTTCTATTGTATATTGCATAAGATTATCAATTTCAGATTTTACTAAACCTAAATCATTTGATAATCCTTGTGTATCAATATCAATATCAATCATCTTCTATACTAAAAATTGACTATCTAATGCATCAACAACTTGTTGAACAATATCATTCCCTCCATTCTCAAAATCCATTGATATTGCTTGTATGTTTTTTAGCATAAAGCCGTAACTAAAATTAATATCTTTCAAAATAATATCTACTGAATAAGTTTTATTAATAAAATCTAGTGGCTCTTTTACTTTTGGGTTCCCTTGAGATAAACCTACTATTTCTATTGTTGGATTAGTAATCTCTAGACTACTGTTAACATCCGGTATTATATATTTTTTCATAATTTCTAAATAAAATGATATCTACAAAAGTTTGCTACTCCACCTAAACCTGCTCTTGATGATGCTATTCTATAATTTACTCTATTATAAATCATATTGTGAGATGTGGGAGTATTCATATATGGAGTTGAAGTCCATCTATTTAATAACATATTAAAATAAGGGTTATTTACTGTAACTGCTCCTATAAGATTGCTATTTATGATAGAATTTACTTCATTGTAGCTTGGTACCTTCCATCTATTACTAAATCCTAAAAAGCCATTATTATTGAAGTTCACAGTATCTAAATAAGCATTATTAAAATTCTTTTGTCCACCTCTACTTCCATGCCATCCTATACCTGTAAGATTATCAACTATATATCCACCACTACCTACTAATGGTCCAAACTCTGCTGCAAATGTTGTTACAGTTCCATTTACATCTTTCCATTGCGATGTATTAAAATCATAATAACCGCCATTCTTAGATGTAAATCTACTATAATTACCAAATGGGTTTAATGTTAGTAGCTTGAACCAGTCACTGGGGTCTTGAATAGCCATTTCCATAGTAGCTGGGTTGAAGCTGTATGGGTCTGTATTATTTATTTTATGCCACCCATCATCACCATTAGCATAAGTTATTGTTGCAAAATTTACAGGCCTTAAATACCCTATGACTTTGGGTGTCGGTGACACGACTATCCATTCATTATTTATTAAATTACCAACTAATGCCCCTGAAGTATTTTTTACAAGAATATTTTCTGAAGATCCGCTAGGAGCATTCTTATAAAGTGTATTATTTATATTGATTTCTACATCTTTACATTTTGCAGGTACTAAAACTTCATTAGAACAACTATCTATTAATACGTTTGCTTTTTTTACACAGGTAATATCATAACTGTTATCTAACAGAAATTCGTTATCAAAATCTTGTTCATCTAATACATAATGAGACCGCCTTCCGATTGCATGGATTGGCATTCTTGTAGATTCATTAGATCCATTATTTTTATTAAGAGCTTCTGTTTCCATAACTCCTCTAGGTAGGTCTATTATATAATATGTTGGGTGGTGTTTATATCTTATAGATACTGTAAAATGTTCCCATGCTAGAAATTCATCAGAAAAAGTAAATATATTGTCTGCAACTGTATAATCTGTTCCGTACTCTAACCTTTTTAATTTAGTTTCACTATCTACAAATGCTGAAATTTCTTCAATCTCTAAAGGTGGATAATTTAATCGAGCTTTTACTTTATTATCTATTTGAAATGGGTGTAATGTCTCTGTATGAATAGTTAACCCTTCTAACAAAGTTATTCTATCCATATAAGCAAGTTCATCTTCATTCCTTGCTGTAATTTTTACTGTTCCTAATCTCTCTTCACTCCATTCCTTATATCTTGTATCAATATTCATTGATTGCAAGATTAGTTTGCTTTTATATCTGTTTAGGAAAACGTATCCTGAACCGCCACAATTTTTACAAGAAGATAATGCATGATTATTACTTTTTACTTTACAAGGACATTTAATTGCTTTATCAATAAATACATTATATCCTTGACTCCAAATTGCTGCGTCAAAATCATTTTTTTTAAGACTAACTTTTGCTTGCCCTGCCTGATTAGGTGGGGTTCTATGGATTATGGGTTTTGAATTAGAATTTGTTGACATAATTAATTACATAGATAGCATTTCCCAAGCATCATATTTTTCTTTTAATTTAGGGAGTGCAAGTTTTAAATCATTTAGGTATCCGGTTATTCTAGCTCCATATCCCGCATTTGTTGCTGAAGATGTCGTGGCTATGGATTGACTTAATCCATCAATTCCAATACTTTGAGATGCTATACCTGCACCTAATATTATATCACCTAATTGATGATAAACATTAATAGATGCTAATTTTCCTATTACGTCTAAAATATCTTCTGGTATTCTATCTAATGATGTGCAATATATTGCAGTCCAATAATTTGGTATAGATCTTTGACCCCACCATCCTACGTTTGGTGTAATTCCTGAATATACAGTTGATTGATTATTCGCAGACCCAGATGTTGGTACTAATTTTATATCTCTAGAAAATCCTATTCCATCATTTGTTCTTTTCACGCTTAACCAGTCTGATGGAAATTTTACTTGTTCTATTTCTCCTAATAAACCAATTAATTCAAAAGGTTTTCTACAGGGATAAGATACTGGCATGAAACCCCAATATTTATAATCATCTCTATAATAATCAAAACTTTCTTCAATTATCTGTTTAGTTAATTTTAAATTAAGAAATCCTTCTAATTCTTCTTTTGCAGCTTTGATAAAAAATTCAATATCTTTTGACTGCATTAAAGTACCACTTTGATCTTGAATTGGTATGCCAAAGAAATAGCGACTAGCCAATTCTGTTGCTGAAATTGGTAGTCCACTATTTTTCTCTGATTTTATAGAATAAACTATAGTAGGCATATTACTCTGCTATTTTATTATCAACAACGAATTTTATTAAAGATTCTTTGTTTAAATTAGAATATTCTATGCTAGGTATATTAGATGCCTTACATAATTCTTTTAAATCTGCTTTTGTAAGCTTATTTAAAGGATTCTCTGGAGCTTCTTCTATTTTAGTATCTTCTACTATAGGATCTTCTTTTTTATCCTCTACAATCTCATCTTTTTTAATAGCTTCCTCTACTACTGGAGTTTTTTTTGTTTTATCAATATCTTCTAAACCTTTAATAGGTTCTAAATCAGATAATCCAGGTATTGAACCAGTTTCTAAAACCTTTTCCTCTACTACTGGAGTTTTTAATTCTTTAACTTTTTCAACTTCTTTGATTTCTTCAAATTTAACTTCTTCATCTGAAAAATGCAATCCTGACATTCCTCTTAATTTATCTGCAATTTCTAAAGAAACTTCAGCTTCACCATTTTTGTCAAACTCGATTGTGCCTGCTGAGCAAGTAAAATCACCAGGTCTACATCCTGGCATGTTAGTCATAACTTTTACTGTTTTCATAATTAAAATTTTATATTGGATATAAATATACTTATTATTTACAAAAAAAGCCTTCTTTTATTAAAGAAGGCTTTCATTTATTTTTGGTAACTTAGTTTTAAGCTTCTCTACCAATGTTGATATATCTTACAACTTTATCAGGTGCAAACATAAATGGTGTACCATAAAGTAATACCATAAATCTATCTGCTGGAGATAATTTAGCTAAATCCATTTTCATTAATGGAGCTAATTGTTTGAATTGGATTACATCCATAGACGAATCTAATAACATACCTTCTTCAGTAGCTGGTAAAAATCTGTTTCTATCTCTTACAAAAGCAGGTGCAGATCCATCAACACCATTTGCTAAAGATCCTCTTTTTGCATCCGACCCTGTAGCTGGTACAGTGAAGATTGGGTAGAAAGTTGTTTGTGCAGATGTTCCTGCAGGGTTAACTTTAGATCTGTAAATAACATAAGATGTAGGAGCGTAAGGTCCAGCTGTTGCAGTAAATTCTAAATCAATAGACTCTGTAGCTGCAGCTATTACTAAAGTACCACCTAATTGAGTTAATGCAGATTCTCCATATCTATTTACTGATGCTACAGCATAATAATAAGAACCTAAACCATCACTAAATCTTGATAATCCATCTGCAGCAACTACTACTGCTGGTGCACCACCTACTGTAGGTGCAATAGGAGCTTTTGGTGAATTTGCTGGAGAAACTAATGTTTTTCCTGCTCCACCCGGTTTTGCAGCGTAAATGTCAAAATCAAAATCTATAACACCGTACATAGATTGGAACTTTGAGATAAATTGCCCCATTGTTGCATTTTGTACAGCACCACTTTGTCCTACATTAACTCTTTTACGAGCATAAAAACCAGTAGCAAAATCAGATAATACAACAGGTGCAGAAATAAACAAATCAGGTTGTCCAAAATTTCTGATAATTGTTTGCGCTCCGTTTTCAATGTTTTCTTCTTTTAAGATTTTACCTCTTAAATCAACTACTACAGGAGATGCATAATAATCTTCTAATGAAGAATATCTATCATTATTCATATGTTGAGCATACAAACCATTCCACTCTTGGTTAATAGTTGCAGAATCTCCCCAGAATAAAGCTCTATCAGCTTTTCTTAAAATCCACATGATTCCATTTTGTACTTCTTTTTGAAATACATTACCTACATTAGATTTAACTAATTGCATTTGATGCGTTACAGATCTAGTTACACCTAAGTATTTAACTAACTCCGAACGTCTTTGGTAAACTGAATCTTCTTCTTCTGGTAATTCTCCTTCATTATTGAATCCACCTCTATCAGTTCCATAAGAAACTAATTGGTTATATTCCTCAACAGTGTTGAATGCTGCTGATTTAGGGAATCTTTTCCAAAATCTAATATCAGACTCTTTAAAAGTTAAAACTTTTAAATTTCTTTCTAATGATTCTACTTTTAATGCTCCACCAGTAGATTGTGATGCGGATTGATCTGAACCTAATAAAGATCCAGCTTCAAGAGCTTTGCTTAAATCTGCTAATTGTGATGAGCTTAAATTTGCAGCACTTTGTGCTCCTGAATCAAAACCTGCACCAAAAGCATAATCATTAAGACTAATTCCTAAGTTGTCCATTTTATTTTATTTTTTGTTAAACAATGTTTTCACCATTCTTTTAATTACAGTCTTTAATTTTTTTACTTTATTAAAGTAATATTTTTTGCAGATAATGTTTCTTGAATTAATTTAGATACATCTCCTGTAGTTTCATATAAACAAATATCATTAGCTAATGTAGGGTTGTTAATTTCGCCTTTTGAAATCCCTGCTGCATCATCTAAAATGTTTAATACTTGAGCTTTATGTAATGAAGCAGACATTCTTTGATTATCTCCCTCTTTATGTTCACCACCTTTGTTTAAATCATTATCATAAGATTTTTCAATAAATCTCTGAGTTCTTATTGATTTAGCTGGTTGAGGTTTGTTTTCAAACTCATCTAATCTATCAATAGCATCATTTAATTGATCTTCTAACCCTTTATTTAATAAACCTAATGCTGTAAATTTTTCACCCATTTTATTTTCATAAGCTTCAAATTGACCTTTCATTAAATCAGCAAACCCTTTGATTAATTCTGAATCTGCATTTGGTAATTCAATACCATTATCAACTTCTCCTTTTTCAATAGTTTTTTTAGCAGGTTTTTCACCTTCTTTTTTTTCAGGAGCTTCTTCTGATTCTTCTTCCACCATTTCCCCTTTTTTGAAGTTATATTTTTTACCTTCAGAAGAATATGATCCATCATCTCCCATATCATATTTTTTGCCTTTTAACATAAAATAAGAAGATTCTTTTTCTTTATCATCATCTTTTTTCTTAGGCTTCTCAGGTTTTTCGCTTTTTTCACCTTTTTCAATTTTTTCGGGATCTTCTGAAGCATCTTTATTAGCCGCAAGTTCACCTTCTTCTTTTTTCTCAGGAGAAGATTCTCCTTTTTCTAATGTTAAGCCTAATGTTGCATAAGCTTTTTCAATAGACTCTTGACTTATGTCAATAGCTTCAGTTGATTTTTCCATTTTTTCTTTTTTTTCTATTGTTTCTATTATGTTGAAAATTTGATTTATTTGATTTCCTGTATTATTTGGAAATTTTTGCATTAATTGATTTAGTACCTCTCCCTTTTTCATCTTTTTCTTTTTTAATAAATCTTTAATGTCTCCATCTAAAGATTCTTTTGAAATAGCTGTTCCACTTTCAGAGCCTGCTGTTAAAGCTTTTTTTCGTTCTTCTTCTGTTGATTCTTCATAAGCACTATACATACCTTTTATAAGGTCTAAATCACCTTCATCATATCCTTTAACTATATTAGCTATAGAATCTTGATTTTTAGGATTAGGAGTTATTGCGCATCCTGTAATTTTTGCTTTTAGAACTTTTTTTGGATCTTTTTTATCTCTTTCAATTACTTTACCTTCTATTGAAAAACCTAAATTTAATCCTTGAGTTTTTAAAACTTCTGCCAATTTATAAACGTCTTTCGCTAAAGGGTTATGATTGAAAAGTTCGCATTCAAGAATCATTTGTCCTTTACTTATTTTAGCAGAAGTTGGTTTTCCTATAATAGCTAAGGGGTTTTTATTTGATTGGTGATTCCAATTCATGTAACCAAAGTTCAAAAAATAATCTAATTCAAACCCTTTAGGGTCTAAAAATTCATCATCAGCATCTTTTGATGATGTTGATGCTATCCCACTCATTTTCATTAAAGTATTCCCTTTAGAATCCTTACCTTTAATAAAATTAATGGGTGCAAATAAATTAAAATTATCTTCTTGAATTTCCATAAAAACTAACTTTTAGTCAGTTTCCATTCCTTTGATTACGATCTTGTTGTCCTAAATATAATAAAAATTTAGAATTTAATTACTTTATGCTGCAACTAATTCAACTTCTGCATTTGATTCTTGTGCATCAATTAAATATAGTCCAATACCTGCTAATGATTGTGCTACTGCTTTTAATCCTACTAAACTGTATTCAATTTCATTAACATTGATTCCTAATTTAATAGCTTCATCAGTGTCTTTGATTTCCATTGCTGTAAATTTTGTATCAAATCCTGGAACTAACATTTCATCATTAGTTGCAAAAATATCTACTTTTACTTCTACTCTTAGTGAATTATCTGCTTTTTTAAAAATTAAAGTTTTCATCTTTTTCTTATAAATAATAACCAATCTTCCTTAACAGGATACTTCTTATGCCTTAAATATAAGAATTATTCTTCTAATAAGGTTTCTAATTTTAATATTTTAATTTCTTGTAAAGTATTTTTGTTTAAAGATATTTTTAATTTCTCTTTTAATCTTAAAATTTCATATTCATATTCGGAATTATTTTTCTCAACAAAAGAGGCTGCTTTGATTAAATTTTTCTTTGTTCTAATCAATTCTTTTTCTTTATCCATAAAAGAACTCTCTAATTGTTCTAATCTATCTTCTAAACTCTTTAAAACTTTCTTTAAATTGAATTTTCCTAAAATCCAATCCCAAACGATCTGTATTTTTTTCATATTTATTTCCAAAAACTTATTGTGTGTAATATTATATCTTTCAATGTTAATTCAATCCATCCTCCACTACCATTTGGTATAGCATAATATAAAGGTATTGTACCACTTGTCGCTCCAACTACTCCATCAAAACCAATAATCATTTTATTTGCAAGTAGTGTTAATATATTTGCAGGTGTTCCATTAGTAGATGCATTTATAATAGCATCTTGAAAAGTATTGTTACCTGTTTGGATGAATTCTGTTATGACTCCTAAATCAAAATAATACTCATGAAGTAATTTAACACTATCTTCAATAGAGGTATTTCTATTTTTAGCAACCATATTAAAAATAAGAGTGTTTCTTCTTTTCTTATAAGTAGTAGATTTTTCTACTAGGTATGATTTAATTTGAGTTAGATCATCTAAATCTCCATCCTCATCTAATCCATCAGGATCTCCAACTACAATTCTTTTCTTTTCATTTATTTCTATATATGCAGTGTTTCCTCTAATAAATTCTTTTACTGACCCATCAGGATTTAAAGTATCCATAAACTCAATAGAGAATGCTAAACTTTCATCTTTAAAAGTCTTATTATCTTCTATTTGAGTATAAAATCTTCTTCCAACATATCTACCATAAACCCAGTCCTTATCTCTTTTGATTGCTAACCTAGACCAATCCATAGACATTACTTCATCTATTGATTTTGAAACTAAAAACCCTTTAATTTCTATTATTTTTGCTTGTAGTGGTAATTGTTCCATAATTTATTCTACTAAGTTTGCTAAGATTCTATGTGTTCCTCCATTTAATGCTATAAATACAGGCATTATGTTTACTTCATTAGGGTTAATTGTTCCTGCAATTGCAAAAGTTTTAATTATTTGAGATTCATCATCCCAATCAATTTTATTTCCTGAATTAATTCTATATAAAGTAAATTGTCCACCTTTAGACCCGTCTCCTTCAAACTTAACTTTAAAGAATCCTGAACCTCCACTAATTGAAGCACTATTTGATTGGTTTCCTGAACTACCTATTGTTCCATTATTCCCATATAAGCCCCAAACTGTATTTGCGTTTTGAAAATATGTTTCAACCTCCATTTGTGTATATTGTGAATTGTTAGATTCATTAGTAGCATCTGAACCAATACCAATCATCATATAATTGGTTGGTCTATTAATAATCCAATAACAAGTTTTATTTTGACCTCTAGTCCATTTAGCCATCTCCCACTTCACCCAACTTCTCCACGGGGTTAATCCTGTAAACCAAATCCCTCCTACGTCTCTATTTAGAGTCATTCCAATTCTATATCTAAGATCTTTCCCTGCTTGATTCCCATGGGTAAATAAGTCTCCCCCCTAATCTAAAATCAGTCCACACCCTTATGTATACTTCTAACATATTACTATATATAGAAGTTTGTTCTCCATTTTTAATTTCAATGTCATAAAAACCTGCATTACCTAATGCTTCTATCTCAACATCTATTCTTTGAGAATTTATATATGTAACAGATAGTACTGTATTATCTATTCCAGAAACTTTAATAGTAGTATCTTGAGTAAAATAATCACCCGGAAGAGATATAATTTTTGTAGCCCCTTGAATTATTCTAAAAGGGTTTGATGTGTTTAATACTGCTCCTGGGAAAGGTAGTGTTTTGTTTTCATCAAGTAAATATTTTAAAGCCTCTTTTGTTATTTTATTATCTCTGCTAAGTTCTGTGTTTGAAAAACTTGGTATTTTTCTTATTACATCAACTAACATATCAAGATCTTTTTTACTCCACCCCATAATGTAATTTAGTTTTAGATTCTAAAAATAATACATTTTATCGTTTAAACAAAAGATTCTTTACCATTTACTGTTATTTTTATTTTCTTTCTTTTTCTCTCTTTCTCTTTACTTGTTCTAATAAAAGAATTTCCAACCCATTCCCACTCTCCATTTACTAAACCTTTTTCTGTGAATCCAAAAGGTAATCTTTCTAAAGTACATCTACACCAAGGGTGGATTGGAGGAATAGTAGGTAACCACTCATTAACTTTTTTACCTACATTAGTTCCATTATCTTTTAATTCTGATAATTTAAAAATTTTAGGTATAGACCCAACCCCACCTGTTAAATAATGTTTAGTACAGTGTTTACATGCACCGGGATAGACGTCTTTATATACTAAAGGGTCTTTCCCTAGAGATCTTTTTTGAAAACCTGCAGCTCTACCTTCATCAAAAGCTGTATGCATTACATAATCCGATATTCTTCCTAAATCTTTATTCCAGTTTTGAGTCATGTGGCCTAATTCAGATGCCATATGAGAAACTCCTTTCCTATGTTCAATAGTTCTTCTTGCTATATCTGTTACTCTTTTAGAATGTTTAATCGTGTGATTTTTTTTATCAGCTATGACTAATTGATTTGATATATCACTTTTCATTTTTGATGAAAGCTTATTTATATCAGAATAAGTTTGGTATTTTAAAGATGTAAGAGCTCTATTTTCTAGAGGAGTTAATTCTATAAATTTACCTGTCTCTAAAAACTCTTTAAAACCTTCATAAGTCATGTTTTTAGCATTCTTATTACCTATTGCATCAGATAATAAACCAAATTTAAAAGCTTGCTGTATTTTGGATGTATTTGATACAATTTTCGAAATATCAATACCTGAAGATTTTAATAACCCTATTTCTTGTTTTGTTAGGATATTTGTACCTACATGCTTTGCTACAAAAGTAAGGGTATACCTTTCGAGTATACCCATTAATTCATTTATTTGATTGGGGTTGAATATCATTTATCTTTTACTATTTCGAATCTTGCTACTCCATCATATTCACTATCTTGATAACCTCTATCATCATAAGATGCATCAGCTTCTTTAATTGAAGAATAAGTCATTTCGCCTCCATCATAATTTTCAGGTTTTCCAGTTTTAAATTTATACCCTTTTGGTAATGATGGTTTTGAAGACATTGCTTTTTCTCAGCATCACTAGGTAATCCTCTTTTTCCTCCAGCAACTACATTTACGTAAGTTTTCCCTTTATTTTGTTCTATATTATAATCTATAGAGAATTTTGCTCCTTGAGGCCAATGAGATTTACTCTCTACATGGTTACTAAGTTCTTGAATATCTTCTTTGCTTATTTTAGCAGACTGGTTCTTTTCATAGATTTCTTTTTCTTTCTTTAACTTATCTTTCAAGCTTGAAGTAGGGTCTAATTTCTTTTTTAAAGATGCTCCTGATTTATCTTTAAGTTCTTTTATTTTTTTACCCATTGATAAAGCCACTTCTTTAGATACTACATGGTATTTACCCTCATTGTCTAATAGATACTTTTCCTTCTCTTATAGCTACTTTATCTGCTTGTTTCTTTTGAGATGAAGAATAAGAACCTTCAGGTATTTTAGATTTTGATTTTTTTGGAGAATATGTAGATTTAGCATTATTATAAATACTTTCTATCTTAGCTATAGTATTATCATAAGAGTCATTTTCCTCTAAAGATTCTTCATTTTCTTCTAAGAAACCTTCTAAATTTATTGACGCATCAAAATTATCTTCATCTTTTAATGCGCTAGATAAACTACCTGAAGATGATTTTGGTAAATTATTTCCTTCTTGATCATCTAACCAATCACTAAACATTTCATTTGTATTCCCATTAGAATCTTTAGTCGCATCCACCGCCACTTTTTTAAATTCTTTATATGAAATATTTCCTGCTAAAAAATCTTCATGTGCAGCTATTGCTGTTTTTGTTGCTACAGCACTTCTTTTTGCGCGATCTTCTAAGTCTTTAATCTTAATATCTAATTCTTTTTTAGAATTATCTAATTTTCCATTTTCTTTTTCTTCTTCAAAATATTGTTCTGCATCATCTAACCCGTTTTGCATCCATGATGAAGAGTCTTGAGAAGGGTCTAGGCCTACATCTGTAAGTTTTTGTAAAAGGTCTTGGTAATCTCCTACTTTACCATCATACACAGAATCAAAAACCTCTTGCCCCACACTTCTTAATTGATCTAAAGAAGGTTTAGTAGTGTCGTTTGATTCATCACCTTTTAACTTTGCATTCTTAGGGAATTTAGCTTTATTTTTATTTAAAAAAGTTTTAGCTTCACCTAAATCGTAAAACAATTTACCATCATTTTTTAAATCAATAAACGTTCGTCTACCTAAGTTATTAAAGACTTCCACCTGAATGGGTGTTTTAGATGAGGCTTCTCTGTCTTTCTTAGAAATTTTAGCCCCTTCATAAGCTCTATTCAATGCCCTTTTTCTATCCTCAGCATTATACATGCCTTTATCATTTAAGTTAAAAGCTGATTCTCCATTCACTTTTACTATAGGATCACCGGCACCATTTTTTGTAATAGTAACTTTTGCGTCTTTTTTGTTAAGCAGCCCAGATAACATTAATACTGTTTCTGAAGATTTTGTATTATATACTGGTTTTTTATCAGACTTACCATCTTTAGGGTTCTTCTCTACTTTTTTAGATTTTCCTTTTTTTACATATTTCCAAGTTCCATCAGATTGTTTTTGTTTCCCATGAGCATTAATATGCCCTACAGGTAATGCTTTTTCTAAATCATTAACGTCAATAACTCCTAGGGCAGTATATGCTATTGCTTTTTCAATAGTATATTCTTTATTGTCGATTGTAATGGATTTTTCTATTTCTCTTGCATCACCATATTTATAATTAATAAGATTTTCTTTTGGTGAAGCTTTTGGTATATATAAAAAGAAATATCCTTTATTAACCCCAACCCCTTGTACTAATTCAGCTTTAGATACTACAGCTTTAACTTTTTGGAAATCTGCGTCTCTATTTTCTTGATTAGTTCTAACTCTATAAAAAGTAGAATTTCTCACTGGATCAATGAATCCAGGTTTTTCTCTACCTAAGATATCCATTGCTCTTACAACATTATTACCTTCAGGCTTAGTATTATTTCCGTATTTATGTTTTATAAAATTCTTTTTTGCTTCTTTTTTAGCAACAATTTTATCTGCTTCCTTTTGATGCTTTGGTGGTTTTCCTACTTCACCTTCGGGATGGGTTGTCTTTTTAGATTTAGGAGAATACGGTTTTTCAGATTTTTCCTGAGCTTTATTTTTCCCTCCATAAATAGGTTTTCCAGATTTAGTATATCCTGTAATTTTACCACCCCTTGATCCTGGACCAGTTTTCTTTCCTTTTTCTAATAAATCATCAGTGTTACTAAATTGGCTTAGAATATGATTTGCTTTTCTATCTCCTAAATTCATGAGTTTTCTTTTTTATCAATTTTCTTGTCTTTCTTTTTAATGATGATTATATCATCTTGACTGTCCCATGAAAATCTATCAGTAGAAACATTTTTCTTGTCTTTTTTTACTTCATCTTTTTTCATGATAATATATTTTTGTAAATATACGATGTATATTTCTATTAACCTAAGGTTAATTCAACTATTTTGTTTTCTTTATCAATCTTATTAATTGTATACTTTGCGTTTCTATCCAAAATCACTTCATGTTCGATTTCTCTATATTTAGTTATTTGACTTGCAGGTATAGCTTTTGTTCCTTTTTTTAAATTGATTTTGACAACCATACCTCTAAAACCTCCAAATTTATCAATAGCTACTTTTATATCGGGTGATGTAGATTGGAAAGCCTTGTCTTGGAATGAATCTCCTTCTTCTAATCCATCAAACATAGAACCATTAGGCATGCCTCTATAAACTACAGTATCTTCTTTAATTACTGCATTTTTATTAGTTTTAAATATGTTATCTAAGATTTTAATAGATTTATGTACATGATCTTTTTTACTCTCTTGTTTGCCTCTTAAATGATCATTTATATATTTAAAGCTAGTACTTTGGTATTCTTCAATACCTTCTTCACTTTCTTCTTTAGATAATTCAAACTCATTAGCCCAAGATTCTAATTCTTTTAATACTTCTTTAGAATCTTTATATTCTGGGTTTATTGAGCTAGCGCTTGATGTCTTTTTTGATTTAACCCTTTGGTTTTTTATCTTTACAGCATCTTCAAATACTTTATCATAAAGTTCTTCATCTGTTAAATCTTCTACATCCCACCTATCCTCTTTTGATAATTTACTAAAAGCATCTAAAGCTTTTCCATAAGTATCTTCATTTTTAAGAGCTTCAGCAATAGATTCTGGAGAAGATAAATCTAAAGTAATTTCTTTAGAATCCTCATCTTCTTTTTTTAAAGAAGCTTCTGTCATTAAATGCCAAGCGCCTTGTGGAATTAATTCTTTTACATGATCTGGTAAAGAATTTGCTATTTCATGAGCTTTTTCAGGATTATCTTTTAATAGTTGTTTAATTGATGTTAACTGAGCTATGTCTTGTTTGGATGGTTGTTTTTTTATTTCTTCTTTTTGAGGTTGTTTCTTATTTTTTGGTTGAAGTTGTTTTGTTTTTTTTGGAGTTGGGTCTTCTTTTGTTCTTTTAGATTTATTTTCACTTACAGGAACCCATTTATCTCCACGCTTCTGCATTTTAGTTCCATTAGCCCACTCTCTTATCTCACCCTCTTGAGCAGGTCCATCACCTTTTTGTAATCCACCAAATTGTTGTATGATTCGGTTTCTTATTTCTGTATTGTGATTTCTTATATCTTGTTCAAAATATTCCATTTTCTTATTGAGGTTTCATTTCAATCATTTTGTCAATTAACTCTTTTTGCATATTAATTAAACTTTTTTTAAATTCTAACTTAAAAGCATCTTCATATCCATAAATAACTTTAAATCTAGGAGCATCCTTATATTTCTTATTAGATAAAGGAGTTGCCGTATTTCTAGATTTTTTTATATTATCTTGGTTTGTTTTGCACATGATCTACATAATTAATCCAACTTTCAAGAATTGGTGTTTTATTGCTTAAAACATTTTTTGGGATAATTCCTGCCGCCATTAACCTTTCATTAGCTTCAATATCTCTTTGAATTTTATTTTGAATAGCTTTTTTCAAATGGTTTTTCTCAGCTTTTTCCAAACCTTTAGCAACGAATTTTAATAAACCTTTAGCATCTTCTAAATTCTTATAATAATTCATTGCAGTTACATAACTAATAGTGTCATCTTCATCACCATAATAATATGGCTTTTTATAAATTTTAGCCATCCACTTATTCATCCATAATTTAAAACGAACATTTCCGTATTGATCTTTAGCTAGTGCTCTGTGATAGTAATATTTATCAATAGCCTTTAAACCGCCCCACCACTTTAAAGTAAATAAATAATAAATAATAGTGGCTACCCCAAACAAGAGGCTCAATATGAATTCAAATAATGCTGCAAATAAATATAATATAATTCCCATGACTTTATATTTTATAGGCTAAGTATGACGCCTGTTACCAATCCTATTAAAATTCCTGCAAATCCCCAAGTATGTTTTTGTAATTTAAACTTTTTTGAAGTTTCTTTCTCTAAAGATAATTGTTCTTTGACAATATTTCCTTTTTCAACTTCTTTTTTCAACTGATTTTCTACTAAGTTAATATCTTTGTTTAGAGATGTTATTTGTTTTTTATCACCCTTTATAATATTTTCTTGATTTTTTATTTTTTCCTCTAAATATGAGTTTTTATCAATACAGCTATCTTTATCAATCAAATTTGATGCAAGAAATCTAGCTTTACTTGGAGTCATTACAACTAATGTATCTCCATTAATTACTTCAACCCATACAGAATCAATATTCTGAGAGAAACTTTGCAACGTTGGTAATAGTACCATCACGAACAATAACATTTTTCTTATATCCATAACTTTTTGCTTTTTTATTCCAAAGACTATCAAGAGTATAATTAAATTCAATTAAATTTTCTTTTTCAGTAACCCAGATAGACCTTTCTATTTTTAAAGAATCTCTTTCTTTTTGTATAATTTCTATATCTTTTTGTAGATTATTATACTTAATAATTAATTCTTTATCTAAAGATTCTTTAACTCTCTTCAATTGTCTATTTAAAGAGAATATTTGAATAGTCATTGCTATTATGACTATAAGTGTTACTGCAGATATTTTTATCGCTTTAGATCTCATTTAATCTTCATTTTTAAATTCTAACCATTTTCCCAAAGCCTTTTTAATAACTCTAAAAATTTTACTTGATTCCTCATATCCTAATTCCGATAAATTTTCAAATAAACTTATTATGAGTTGTATTATAATTAAATTCAGTACAGTATAATAAATCCATTCATAAATATTTACCTTCATCTTTATAAAAGGGATCTCAGGAACTTTTAACCCATTAGCAAAAGAGAATAAACCTCCTATAATTAAGCTATAAATTGACATTTTGACTATCATTCTTCCAAACTTCCGACTTTGAAGTTTCTTTCCCATTTTATGAGAAGCTCTTATCCCTGTCCAAAATTCTCCTGCTATTAACATTAAGAATGTTATATATACTAAAGGTGTTATTCCTAAATATCTTTCTATAAAAAAAGCTATGGTTCCAAAAATTGCGCTGATTGTCATTGTTGATTTTAATGAATTAGTGTGAAATGTACTATCTGCGAAATCGTTTATTGATTGAAATCCAATTCCTTGTATGTGGAAATTACAGTATGTTATAATCTTATTAAGCATTTTGTTCTGATTTTAAAATTTTAGTTTCAAAATAATTCACAGCATCAAACATAAAAGGGTTATCTTCATGTCCGGGTATACTATTTTGAATCGCTTTTGCTACTACTTCATCCTTTCCTAAAGAATCCCAGACTTCATTTGAATCAGATTCTTCTTCTACAGCTTCAGTACTTTCCTCTTGATCCTGGCTATATGCCATTTGGGATTGCATTTGTAAATATACTGAATTTAACGGGAAATCACCTTCTTCTAAATCTTCAGGTAAATTCATTGCCCTCCTCCATTCTTTATATCCCATTCCTTGGGAAACTTTCTTGTTTAGTAATTCTACTTCTTTTTCTTCAGTTTCTGTATCTAACCCTACAAAATTGAATTCAAAATCGGTATCTATTGGAGATATTATAAATTTGTTAATCCAAAATTCTATTTGTTTTAACAAAGGTCTTAAACCTTTATCTCTCGAATATTTTAATCTAGATTCATTAGATGATTCAAACATAGAACCACCCCCACTTGCATTACCTAAATTAAACCCTATTTCTTCAGGAGCGATTTTAAATATAGCACAAGCAATTTTTATTAAATATTCTTGCCATACACTAAACTGCATATCTGTGTTAGATTTTTGTAAATCTATCCAATCCATTTTATCTGATTCAATAACTGGGATTTTCCATGCATTATTAACTCCAGCAACCATGGCTTGCCACGATTGTCTAAATTGAGCTAATCTATTCCTATTAATATTACCTGAAACTTTTAATAAACCTCTTGGTGCAGATCCTTGTGTGAAAAATTTTCCATTGTAAGCATCTCCAAAAAGCATCCATGTTATTATATTTACTAAATCTTCTAATTCAGATCTTCCATAACCGTTTTTATGAATATCTGTTGTGGAATTTCTAATCCCATAACATAATTCCCAAGGATAATATTCTGCTTCAATGTTTCCTTCTACTACTTGAACAAAAGAAGGGAAATAACCTCTCTCTTCTTTTCTGTCTCCTTCATAAGCTTCATCATCATATGAATCAGCTATTCTAATAGTATCTCCATCCACAGCAAAGTATTTAACAGGAGTTCCTTTTTTATTTCTTACAATTTCAAAAGTTGCTGCGTCTAAAGTTAAAGAATCTGCTACTATTTTTTTTAAGAAAGTATCAAAATTATCAGCATACCATGAACTTTGTGCATTTCCACCATTAAGTAAAAATTCTGTAAGCTCTTTAATTATACCTTTATCTTTATTTGATAACTTAGGTTCTTCATTACTATAATAGTCCTTTTTTTTCCTTATCACGAACCCCGTACTGTATTTGTTGGATTGTGGGCGGGAAAAATCAGAGACTTGAGTTTGCCTAGTCGATATTATAGATTTAATTACAGGAGTGGTGTTAGCCATTTTCCTTAAGATTCCTCCGGATATGCTTATCGGGTTTCTTTTAAATCCTTCTGTATCATTCCATTTATTGGGGTCTAATAAAACAGACTTACCTAAATCAACATTCGATTTCTCCTGTACATCATTCCATGCTGATTGAGCTTTCATGAGTATGTCAGGGTTCATTGAATGCATTCCTTTTTCAATCAATCTACCTTCTTCTGCTAATAATTGATTTTTAGCATGTTTGATTTTATCTAGCCTGTTTGGGATAGCTTCTTCATCATCAAATTGTTCAGTATATGATTGTGGTAAACTGTATATTTTCGACCAATTCATTTATTCTCTTCCTTAAATTAATAGATTATCCTTCTTCTTCAGTAGTTTCGATTTTCTTAACATAGAATGTTTCTATTCTAGTCTCATCTTTTACTAAAACTTTAGATAAACCACTAAGAGAAGAAATAGCTTTTTCCATTATTTCTTTTTCTGATTCAGGACTTTTCCCAATTTCATCAGCAATTGCTTTTTTAAAGCTTTCTAAGCCTGATTGATCATATACTTCATGGTCTGTTTTGAATCTTTCTTCAAATTCATTTTTAGACATTGATTTTTCAATTGAATCATCTCCAAACATTTGCATTAAATGTCTTTGTTGTTCAATATTGTGTTTTTTGATTTCTTTTTCTCCGAACATAATTCTTTTTTTAAAGCCCTAGTGCTGCAGCTTGTTTTACCGATAGTGGATATGTTTTCTTTTCTTCCACGCCATTTTTAATGGTTTGGGCGATCTTTATTTCAACCATACATTCAATCACTTTTTCTGCGTGACGATTGTATAAGTTCATTTTTTTATAATCATCCAGTTCTCCACTTTTAGGTTTATCAAAAGATGCTGTTAATGAAGTTTCAAAACTTTTCTCATTTTCATTATAATGAGGGTCATGTACTTTCTTTTGATCCCAAGTATATAATTTTGGAAGATTTATAAAAGAAGATATAGGATAATGCCTTAATGTCCATTGTGAAGGGGTGCCTGTTGGTATTTCTTCACATTTATATTTCGCAGCCTCTCCTAAATGAGTTACTATTTCCATTTCCTCAGCTTTAATAGCTAAATCCATTGCATCAATAATTTCTTTACCTTTTTTATTTAAAGGTAAAGTTTTTACATCTGAGTAACCAAAAGCTTCAATTAAATGACCTTTAACTATATCTTCATGAGAAAATCCAATTTGTTCTAAATTAATCCTTAATGGTAATCTAGTAATATGATCTATTTTTGACATAATATTTTTTGTTATGACCTAAATATAATTAAAAAACTTTTACTTATGACTATTCTTCCTCTTTTAGTTCGGTAGCTTCTTTTGCTAAAATTTCTTCTTTTGATTTTTCTAAAGCTTCTGGGATCACAATTAAATCAATTGCGTGCTGGTATTTTTGACCAAAAGTAAATGCTTGTATGAATAGTAGACTCATTTGTTTTTTAAAATAAAGATTTAAAGCATCTATCACTTTATCTTGTTCTACACTATCTTTTGCTGTAGACATTGTTAAAGCAAAATTTGTTAATTCACTTTGCAACACTTTATCATCTGCAGTATTTACTATCTGCATTGCAGCTTTTAAACTTTTTTCACTATCTCCTTCAGCTATATCTTTAAATAGCCATTGTAATTGATTTGCATCCATTTTATTTTGTTTTATAATAATTCATAAATATAGTTAATTATTATTAATAATGCAGCTATTTGAATTATATTTCTTTGAGAAGTTTCTCATTTGCTTTTTTAATCTGTTTTCTATAACTTTTAAGCGATCTGTTGAGATTGATTCAATAATATGCACCTTTATAGATACTTCACCTTTTCCTTCTTTTAAATCAATTGATACTACTTCTTCAAACCTTTTTAAAAGATTATTATCTACAGTCTGTTTTATATAATTGAATGCATTTGAGTTAGCTGGCCAATTATGTTTATTGTGTATAATGATTGCTCTTAATTTCATCTTCTGATTCTTTTACTAAATTTTCTTGTTCTTTTTCTCATACCTAAATAAGTACCTATTGCACCCCCTATTATATGCATTATTATAGGAAATATATTACCTTCCATAACTGAATTTGCACCAACGGCAATTCCTACCATCCATGCTAATCCAATCCCTACTCCAGATAATACAGCCCCTAATAAATTGTTTGTAGCTGTATATTTAATATTTAATGTTCTTAGCCACAAGAAGATTATTTGGGCTACAAAAACTATTAAACCCATTTCTATAATACTTAAATTTTTCATTCTTTCTTTTTTAACGATTTTAGAACTAAACCTAAGATTTCGTTTTTATCTAAAGTTTTAATTCCTTTACTCTTATTTTTATTTGATTCGAAACCATAATCAATAGCGTCCATTACAGACTTAATTAACTCTTTTCCTGAATAATTTTCTTCTCTAACTAACTTTTTCCAATCTAAATAATTCATCTCCAGCCCCCTTTTGGCCTTAAATCAATTCTTCTGGGCTGTAATAATCCCATTCTATGAGTTGTCCCTTTTATTGTATTTGCTTTCCAAACACAAGTATATCTTGGTTTATTTACCATAACAACTTCTTTAACTCTTCCATTTACGATCCAAAGAAGGTCATACATTATTTCTTTCTTTTTTACAGGTTGTCCCATATTTATCCTTGTTTTTCAATTTCTATATTTCTTAATCCACACCACCCATTAGTTATTTGTTCTAATTCATCTAAATCTTCTTCTGGAATTTCTATTCCTGGAAAGAATGGGTTTAAATAGTGTACATATCCTAAGTTATCCTTGTCTTTAAAAATTATTGATACAAAGCCCTTATCTGTACTTAGTGTTTTAACATGATCCATTTTTAATTATTTAAAATAAAACCTATCTTTTAAGACCTTAACTGGTCTAAATATACGGTGTATATTTCTATTAACCTAATATTTTAGGAAAAAAGAATAAAAAAAGAGGAATTATTTCTAATTCCTCTTTAATATAAATTAATTAAAACATTTTAAGCTTCTGTTATTTCTTGATCTTTAGATAACATTCCTTGCCCAGGAACTCCTTCTACTACCCCTGTAGTAACTTTATCTCCATTCTTTACTATAATTGGCGTAACTGGAGCACCTTCTTGAATTTCACCACTATTTTTTTTAGCTTTTAATTCATTAATAACGGCCTCTCTAGCAAAAGCAATAGGTTTTGGCATTAAAACTATATCACCAACTTTTTTACCCATTTTTACTAATTCTTCTGATTGAGGTAGTTCAAAATCTTCTTCTTCTAAAGTTACTTCAGTAAACATATCATTCATATCTTCTTTTTGAGAAGATACATTCCCATGATTATTTCCATTAATTACATCAGATTTAACCATTTCTAATAGACCTACCATTTTGATAGGGTCTGGAAGATTCTCATCTTCATCAGCCTTTACTTCAAATGTGATTTGGCCTTCTTTTAATACTTTAATTGTTACCTGGAACAATTCTTCTTTTTTTCCGTTTTCCATCTTACGATTTTTGTTTTTTATTTATAATGTTATGTCTAATTCGATACAAGTAATCACATCATTCTCTGTAGAATAGCTTTTTATTGTATTTAAAAGGTTGTATTTCTTTAATTTAAGATTACCTCTATGAACTTTTATAGCTCTTAATAAAGAGGTTAATTGATTTACTGTATGATTAGATGATGTTGAATTACCTGTTGACATATCTTTATATCCTAAGATATGAGCATCTTGTAATATTAATAAACCTTCAATATCAATAATATTCTCTAAATCACATTTATAAACTCTATTATTATGATTAATTTGATTGATTTTTGAGTCAAAAGATTGAATTAATTCTTCACTTTTTTCTTGTTTTACTTTTTCAATAAGTTCCATATAAACTTTATTTTGTAATAATTAATACTTTAGAACTTACCCCTCCTGTAGTTATTTCTAACACATTTGAAGGTTCTTTATATTTTAAAGAGATCCCAGTATTTGATAAAATTTTTGTGATTTCAGTAACTATAGGTAAATAAGTTGTAAATCTAAATTCATTAGTAGCAAACCACCCTGCATGTCTTCCTTGATATATAAACAACCTCCAATATCTATATTGAGTCGATATATTAGGATCAACTGGTATTTTATACCAAGTAGGAGTACTACTACTTCCGCTTGTAATGTGATCTTCAATAATATCCCAAGGTCCATTAATATCATTAGATGCTTCTAATCTCATATCATCACTACCAAATCCTGGGTTAAAATTATCTAAATGAATTTCCATATTTTCAAAAGAAAGAGCATTTAAACCTACATCCATCACCCAATATGGTAAATTTGTTGTAGTTGCTCCTGCCGGTGCACCTTGTGAAGTACCTGCTGTTTGATTGAAATTAACATCTACTAACCTACCATCTATACTTCTAGGATGTCTTATATTATTTGGATCATTTAAGTCAGGGTCTAAAGTTCCTACGATTGGGGTAATGTAATCTATTGGTTGAATTTCATTGATTTGATAAACTCCAATTACATTATCTACAGAAATATTATCAACTATAGTGGTTCCTGGATTAATATTTATTATTTGCCTATTTACTCTTCCAAAAGAACTTCCTAGTAAAAACATTAATTGTTCTATGTGAGCCTCTCTAATGGGGACAGTTACTGGATTATTAGAAATATCTTTTATAAGATCCGCTAATCTATCTGCTGCTACTTCGCTTTTTAAACCCATATTAATTATCTTTTGCTGTAATAAATATTTCAACCTTACCTACTGCTGGTAAAGCTGGTAACTCAACACTTATATGTGATGAACTAAGTAAAAAGCTACCTGCATTTGCTGTATTTGCTGATACAGGTACATTGCCAAGAATTGTTGCATGATCTGCACTTGATTTATTAGGACCTTCTTTAATTATAGCATTTCCTGCAAAACCAGTAGCCCCAATACCTTTTATCCATACCTCTACTTTTGCATAAGGTAAAAAATCTCTAGATATAATAGGATTGTTAAAATCTTTTTCAGCTAGATCTAAAACATAATGTAATTGTACTCCACCTTGATGTCCACTTGCGTGTCTAATATTTTCTGTCATTTTAATAAAGTTGATATTTACTATCTTGGTCTAAAGATAATAAAATTATTTGGCTTTATAGTGAACAATTGTAACTTCCATGTCATATAATGTTTCTTCTATTATTTTTTTAACAGATTTCCATTCTCCACCTCCAATACCACACCCGATTAAAGGTAATCCAATTTTACAACCTTTAAACCTTTGATTTACTTTAATTAAAGCATTTGCTAGAGAATATTCATTGAAATCATTTCCTGGCGTAAATTGACTATATATATTAATTATTATACCTTGATCATATTCCCAATAAGTCATATCTCCTAATTTTTCAAGAGAAGACCTTTTATCTAATTTATCGATTATTAAATTGTTTGGGTAGGATTTAGCTATTTGTGCTGCGATTCCTCCAGACATATTATTAAAACAATTACACCCATGAGCAATTATATCAAAATCACCTTTTTTAAACATATCCAATAAGTTTCCTTCAATCTCTTTAACTCCTTTAAACTCTTTGATTAATACCTTATTTAACATTTTTAAGAGGGATTTAGCTTTTGATGCAGTGTTTATATAAAAAACTTTTTGAACGTGTCTAATTTGAGATATAGGCTTTTCAAAGTCATTCATTAAATCAATTAAATGATTATATTGTTTTGCTACATCTCTTGAAGGTGTTTTGTACCCTAAAGATCTTGCAATGACCTTTATTGTCAACCTGTTTTTAGAATTTTTAATTATCTCTTTCATCTTCTTTTTATTTGATAAGAAATAGACATTTTGGAATCTAAAGAAACCCAATCTCCTAAAAACTTTCTATTTTCTAAACAGTTTAATATTTGACCCTCTATAGTTTCTCTAAACTCTTTTTTATAAGCTTCTATTTGTTTTTCAGAAAAATTATTAGAATGAAAATATCCTAATTCTTTAATTTCTATATCTACTGGAATTGATAAATTCATATTAATCTTCATTTAAAGGTTGCATTTTAAATTTCCCTATATTACTTACTTCTTCATGCCAATTAAAGATCTCTTCTAAACTATCTTTATTTTCATAAAGGAATTTTATTAACCCTGATTCATCAGATTCTTCTGTTTCGTTTTTCCAATCAACCTCTTTAAATTCTAATACCTTTTCAGCAAAATGAACTAAAGATTCTGCTTTAGCATCTATTTCTGTTGTAAAAGATGTTCCATTGGTAGCTATAAAGCTTACTGTTGTTTGTTTTTTAATTGCCATAATTTTATTTTTTTAATGATTCTAAAATATCAACTGCATCATTGAAGTGGTCTAATACCCCTCCATATACTAGTCTGCCATTGATTCTCGTTCTTACTACAAAGACTTTATCTCTTTTACTAAAAGAGATTCCTTTTATATCTTTGCATAATTCCTTACAAGCTTCTGTATAGCCTTTTTTAGATTTATGTAAAGATTTTAGGATCTTTTCATACTCTGTTTTTTTAGATTCCATTACCTCATACCTAGATAATGCATCTAATTTCCTGTTTAGAGAATTGAGTTGACTTTTGTATTCTTCTCTCTTATTAGAGAAAACTAATTCTTCAACTAATCTTTTTGTTGATAATAATTCTCTTCTTGTTTGATCTATAGATCCTTTAATTACTATAAAATTCATCTCTTATTTTTTACAAATTGTACATTTATTATTCTTAAACAGTCTCATACTGCAACATTTCTTACAAAATTTAAACATAACTATTTATTTAAACCTTCTTTAACCCAGCTAGATGTTCCTGTTATTAATTTACCTTTAGAAACATCCATTAAGATAATTTTATATTTCTTTCCTCTAGGATTAATACCTTCAATAATATATTCCTTTCCATCTAACTTGACTTTTTTCTTAAAGTCTGACTTATCTAATCCATAGTAATGACATTCTTGATTGAAGTAATTTTGCTCTTTACTTAACCCGTTTGTTGGTCTATTAGATACTTCTAATTTAGCAGTAAACTCGTTACTATCATAACTTATTGATCCTAAATCAATTTCAATACCATATTGATTTTCTAATTCTTTTACTGTAGCTTTAAAATCTTTTCTAAATGCTTCTAATGTGTTTTTTGTAATATTCATCTCTCTTAGTTTTTAATTATGACCTAAATATACGATGTATATTTCTATTAACCTAATATTTTAGAAAAAAAGAATAAAAAAAAGACTAGAAAATAATTCTAGCCTTTCTTAATTAAAGGTTAAGAGAAACCTTTTTTGAGAGATTCTTAATATTTTGTTAGATGGTATTTAACTATATCGCCTTGTTCTGCTTCTAAATATAATACCATTTTATTATTAATTGTATCTTTTTCTATTATAGTAAATATATCTTTAGTTCCCCAATCTTTATCTACTGTAATAATACTATCTTTTATTGAATACACTGATCCTAAAATTTCACAATTAGTAATTTGCCATTGAAATCCATTATATTCTGAATTATCAACCCAATTATTATACTCATATTGAGTATTTGTTACTTTCCAATCTCCTTGAATAAATTTATGATTATCAAATATGTATTCTTGTGGTGTTGGAATGTTTGGTTTAATAATTTCTTTTTTACAAGAGGTTATACTTATTAAAGCTATTAGCACTATTATTAAATTTTTCATAATCTTCTTTGTTTTTTAATTTTATCAATAAATTCATCTACTGCTAACTTTTCTGCGATTGATAAATTTTCTACTTTACTTTTGATCATTAAATCTTTGTCATAAATATCAGACAATTTTTTATTACCTCCAAATTGATGCGATATAAACGTTTCACATTCATTTTTTAACCCTTTGGCATGCATCTTCATTTTATGCTTGTATACGTCTTGTTTTTCTAGTATATCAATAGAACTTAGTATATCTGCACACTCAGTGATTAATTTATAGAAGTTTTCTTCTCTAGTTAATTCCATCCTTTTAAAATTCTAATTATATTAATAACTATCAATACTATTAAAAAGATGATAGATGAAAGTAATATACCTTCTAATTCATTCTCTTCAATATATTTTTTTAATTTTTTAATAATCATGAGTTACATTCTTTCTTATAGATTTTACCTCAATTTCTAAAACAGCTGAAGGTAATACTTTAGCTCTTATTATGTTAGGCTTTAGATCACCTTCTATAATTTCTTTAAAATCTAATTCTATTGACATATCTTTTTTAGACATTAAACGTAAAACATCATTCATCCCTCCTATTAAACACCTTAAATGATGAGATAATTGTTTTTCTGATGCGCCCTTATTTAATAAATTAAATATATTTGGTTTATCTAAATGAGCTTTAGCTACACATCTTGCTGCTATTAATAATGAATTTTTATTAGAACTACTAATAGGATCTTCTGTTGCCATCATGACTGCTTTAAACAATTCATTGATTTCATGCCCTTCTGTTTGTTTTATTGTGTTTTCCATTTCTCTCTTTTTTTAATTATTATTCAAATTCTATATAAAATAAGTTTTCTCCAATATAAGTCTCTGTAATTACTAATTTACCTGGGAGTATTATTTCTTTTTCAATTATGCTTTGATCTAGTTCACTTAATAATGAATTGTTTGTCCCTGTAATTATAAGAGTTCCTCCTAATGATCCGTCAATATCTACTGAGTAGTCTACTGTACATGATTTAATTTTATCATGTTTAAGCTTTTTATTTACAGGTTCTAATATCTTATCTATATTACTATAGACTTCTGCATAATCTTTTAACACCCTTAATTCTTCTATTTTTAAAGCAATTAAATTTTTTAACTTTTCCATCTCTTATTTTTTAATTATGACCTAAATATATATCTTATATTTATATATACCAAATATTTTTAAAGAAAAGAACAAAAAAAAGAAGATCAGCTCGTTTGCTTAATCTTCTTTTAATATTTTATACTGACTTTATTATCTTTTTAGTTTTGTCGTTACCCTATGATTGGTGGTTTGTCAATTCCGTTATTACCTCCGTAGTGCTTCGAGAATATATATAATCTCAGGTCTCTCCTTTCCTGATCGAGTACTGTCACTTTGATTTTTTAGCTCCGTCAAGCATATTAATCCCCTTTTTGTTACTGGGTTAAGTGTACTAGTAAAACCATGCATAGTTTCCCCGATCATTCCCACAGATTTAATTTCCAATACTGTATAGGATTCGATTTTCCATTCTACGATAGATCTCTCTATTTTTGTTTGTAGTAGCGTAGCCTCTTTTATTCTTTCTGAAGAATTTGTAATAACATAAAATGGTTTCTTACTCTGGGTTAGAGTAAGAATAATTCCACCAATCATGTATAATACTATCTTCATTGTGTTAAATATACTTTATTTTATTATAAATAATCCTATCATTCCTAATAATATTAAGGTTAATGTTACTAAACCTATCATTCTTATTAAAGATATTACTATTTGGATTTCAAGACCTAATTCTGATTTATCTAAAGCGTGTATCCAATTATCTAATTTTTCTAATAAATTAAACATAATCAAAAGAATTTCTTTCTGACCAAATAGCTTTAGTTATCTCTCTACATTGAATGATACTAATTCCTTTAGTTGCATTAAATATTAATTTTGATCCACTAGATCTATCTACCATATTAATAGCCAATATTAAACCATTTAATAAATTAGTTTTATTTATGTCTAATAATGGTTTTTTAAATTCTGACATTTTTCTATTCATTATAGATAATATCATTTTTCTATTTTGATTACTTTGTTCTATTCTCATTTAATGACTTATTTCTGTATTTAACTTTCTTTTTCTTTGATCTACGAGATCTTCTCTTGTTTCCGTCAAACTTCTCATAAAGATCTGATTCAGCTTGTTTAGCTTCTTCTCTGTATGATAATTCTTCCTGATCTTTTAATATTATTGGATTTGGTTTCATAAGCTTTCTTCCATGAAGGAGTTTTTGTTGTGTCCCAATCTATAATTGATTGATCTCTATCTTCCCAGTGTAATGGATTTCCCCACATATTTAATTCCACTACTTTTTGATTGGGTATGTTTTGATTTCTTTTATATTTCCAAAAGAATAAAATTAATAATATTAATATTATAAGCCCTATTATTTTTAATAAGTTTTTTACCATGACTTTATCTTTTTTAACTCAACCCCTAATGTTGGACAAGATTCAGGGTTGTTGAATAGTATTGTTATAAACTTTCTCTGCATTGATGTTAGTTTACTTGTTTTATTCACTACCTGATAATAGTTCTCTGTATGTTTTCTTCTCAATAAATCTATTTCCGTTTCACTTAATGGTTCAGGATCTTTTTCTCCTGCATATATTGAATCAAACATACCTACATATGGATTTACTATTTTATGAGATTCTATGAAAGACGAATCGTCTTCTAAATTTATAGGAAGATCTACGGCACCTATATTAGCGCAAACGACATTACTTTTAGAAGCAGCTATTGCTATTGCAGCGTCTTTTCCTGCATTTCCTACACCGACAACAACTACTTTGACACCCCTTTCTTTTTCCTCTGACTCTAACTCCTTTGGAACCTTTAAGAGGTCCATCACTGAATTTGAATCTAATAAATCTAAATCGATATTCTTCCCATTTAGAATGCTTAATAAATACTCTCCAAATCTATCTTGTACAGCATCAGCTATATGTTCAGGTAAATTCAATCCTCCAGTTCCAGTTAAATGTCCATATCCTCTAATGGATATTACTTCTCTATCTTCATAGTAAATGTAACTTTCCTCATACCTATACTTTTCAGGATTTAATACTTTTGGTACTACAGTATTGTTATTTAAAGCGTACATAAATAATTCCTGAGCATTAGGACTTTGATTGTTAAATTGAAATGCCATTTCATTATCTGCAGTCATTACAGTTCCCCAAGTATTCGTGAATGGTCCTTTATAAAAGTTCATCCAATTTATTCTTTTAGTGTCCATAACTAGTTCATTTTTATTGTGTCTCCTACGTGATATTTACTTCTAACATCATAGAAATTAAACGCGTCCCCGTTAATATCGTCTACAGCTGTATAGTGTGTGAGTGCCGTAGTTTCAGTTACGTAGTATACTGTAAACACGGATTTTTCTGTCTTTGTTGGTGTACATGAGTACATAAGCGATATTGTTAATAGTAATATAATTCTTTTCATAATATTAAAGTGTTTTAATTAATTCTTCTTTTGTTTTAAATACCTTACTACTATGTACCCATGCAGGAGCTACATTACCTGATGGTCTAGTACATTCAACGCTATACCCTTTTCTACCTATAGTTATTCCACTAATTTGTACTTTAGCCACTATGTTACCGACAAATATAAAACACATATCACCTATTTTTATGTCAATATTTTTGTAGGTATCAATAGTTAGTCCTCCTCCATTTTTTAGTAGTTCTGGTAAAATACCAAAAACAGGTATTAAAACTATTATGTAAAGTACAGTAAATAATATATCAGGCTTTACACCTGTAATAAGACAAGGTATTACACCTAATGCTGTCGCTAAATGTATAGCGAGTACCACTCTTTTCCATGTTTTCATAATCCTTAATTTTAAATACTCGGTAGTAATAGAGCTCTATTACTTTATTACTTTATTACTACCGAGTAAACATTTTAATCAATTCTCCAATCTGGTACAGCCTCTATATTCTTAATAGCCTCTTCTGTACAAGGAATAATCTGTGTTTTGCCTCCAATCTCCATCTCAGGGACAGTCATTGTAAATTTGCAGTTATTAGGATTTTTAACTCCTTCTTGTGATAATTGCTCAATAGCTGCTGCTCCTGACCAGTAATAAAGTTTTCTAACACCTTTTAAAACTATAGAATTTTTACCACTCTTTACTAGTGTACCAAAAAATACACCTGCTAAGTTGTTTCTTGTAATTACTTTCTTTCCTATCATACTATTTAATTTTTAGTTTAGTTTTTAATTGTTTAATAATACTGCCTTGGTACTCCGATTCTGTTAATTCAATAAATTCTTTTACTGTAAGTGTAGACTCTTTTGTAATGCTATGGTTACTCATAAAGTTATTTCTACCTATAGAACAACTACCAGTTAGTAAGTAGTGCCAAGTATAAAATTCTTCTGCTTTATACTTATTTTTTAAGTTAAATAATTTTGTAAAGTCCTCTATTCTCTCTTCTATTGGTTTTTTGATTAGTAACTTCTCTAGTAATGACTTATTAGCTTCCTCCAATGTTTTACCATGAGAAAATGTGTTGTCTTGTTTAATTACATAGCAAGTCTCTATAGATAAATCTAAGTTAAGTATTCCTCCCTTTAATACATTACCTCTTATATGATACACTACTGTTGGGGTGTTATCTATAGTTATTACAGGGTTATTATTAATAGATTGTATTGTTTTACCATAACCATTACCATAACCATAACCATCACCATCACCATCACCATTACCATCACCATTACCATCACCATCACCATCACCATTACCATAACCATCACCATAACCATAACCATAACCATCACCATTACCATAACCATCACCATAACCATCACCATCACCATTACCATAACCATCACCATAACCATAACCATAACCAGTAATAGGTATGTAAAGGAATGCTTTTATTTTTTCTTTTAAACTCATAATTCTTAATTTAATTGTTATTCATAATAATCCACTCTTCCAGATTACCAATTTCTACAGTGTCTATTGCAACACCATCTCTAATCAAATAATAATCATGTCTAAGGTCTATCTCATAATTAGTATTAAACACTCTCTTCTTAGTGTTGGGTGATATAACTACTGCTACTGTGCCTATGAATATACAAGCTAGAATAAACAGTAGAAACTCCATCAGTTCTTTTTTCATATTAACTTTTTAGGAATTTATGTGCTTTATTATACTTTATAAGTCTAGCAAAATCCTTCTCTCTTAGTCCTTTAAGGCGAGTAATCTTTGAATTATGTTCTAAATCTCTTAATTTAACTTCTCTTGCTATATCTTGTAGCTTTATAGCACCAATGTAAACATCATAATCTGTTCCATCACGTTTAGTTAATAGGTTAATAGCTAGTATAATACTTTCATTAAATCCCTCTTTAGCCAAATCATCTAAGGTTAAATCAGAGTCTTCTACAGCATCATGAAGTACAGCTACTATCATAAAAGGGAACCCTAAATGTCTAACTTTATTCATAACCCATAGCGGGTGTAAAATATACGGACTTCCTCCTCTGTCGAATTGTCCTTTGTGTGCGTTTACTGCTATTAGTATTAAGTTACTTTTCATCTTTCAAATATTTCGTTAACTGAACATTCTCTATTTAGGTATTTCTTATTAAATTCTATAGCTTCTTGTTCTGTATAGAACTTCTTTGCATCTTTTAATGAGTTTATATAGATTTTTCCATTATCACTTATGCTCTTTAAAAATGTTTCTGTTCTATCTTCATATAAAACAAATACTCCTGTAGGGTTTTCTCTTTCAACTAGACTTAGAAAGTATCTTCCAACTAGTATAATTATTCCAACTGAAACTATTAATGTTACTATTTCTAAAAAACTCATATCAATCCTTTTTGTTTTAACTGTTTGAATATTTCTTTCTTCCACTTTCTTGGAGCTTTGTGTCTCTTTCCTTTTCTGTATACTGGTACCTTTATATGGTGCCAAAAAGCTACATCTAAATAATTAGGCTTATCAAAGAAAAACTTATCGATTACTACTGATGAACTCACTTTGCCTTCAGATAATGCTTTATTGAAGAATTCTATTTCTTTATTTCCTGCCATATCAATTCTCTTTTACTATTATAGGATTCTCTTTAAAATCATGAGAATTATAGTGATCAATACAAGCTAATGCCCATTCTCTACTTTTAGTACAAGCTTCTTCATAGGTTGTATAAAGGGCTTCGTCTCTTATTTTTTCATGAAGACCACTCCTACTTACATTTTTCATATCAGCATATATACTAAATGAATTACTATTATTAAAAAAGATATGTTTCTTACTCTTAATAATTGGGCAAGTTTCATGTACTCCTAAATAAATTGTTTTTCCTATCATTCTGAATCCCCAGTGAGCTTCAAAGATTTGTTGACCTATTTCTAAATCATTAATATTATCTCTTGTTATTTTCATCTTCTCTTTTTTGTAGCCATTTATCGTACTCAATACATCTCTTTAAGAACGCTTCACTTACATAATCTACTTTATCTTGTAGAATTGGTTGCGTCTTTAGTTTGGTGTAGTATTCATAATGTCTCGGTTTATTCATTAATGTTGTTTAATCTTAATTATAGCCTAAATATACGGTGCATATTTCTATTAACCTAATATTTTAGAAGAAAAATTAAAATTTATTGATTTTCTATTCTCGATTGAGTTTCACTAATGTCACCTTGTCTCTTTTTTATTTTAGCTAAAAGGGCTTCTTTAATAGCTTCTGCTTCTGTCATTACTTTAGCATCCACTATTTCTATTTGGTCATATTTTTCTTTTTTGATTTTTTCCTTATCTTCTTTATGCATTTTCTCTATAGACTTCCAATCATAGACAAGGCTTGAAGGGTATGCAATATCTTCTTCTTTCATTGACCTTTCATTATTACCAAATCCTGAGAATTTATTATAAAATGAATTATGGAGCCTTTCAACTAGATAGGCAGCATTTAAACCTTGCTTTGCAGCTACCCTACCTATTATGATATCATTTATGGTCATTGATTTAAAAAGGTCTTCTTGAACGTGGATGTTTATGGTAGTTTCTATTTTATGATTGATATCTCCTTCTATTCTTAAAACGTCCACTTCCACTTCATCTTTTATCTGCTTGAGGATTTGTAATAACATTTTTTCATCACCTACAGTTGACCCTATTCCATATTTATCTTTTCTGATTTTATAAATCCACTCCAACTCTTCTAACCTAGACTTCTTATACCCTAACCTTATATCACTATAATCCCTTTTGTACTCTTCTTGTCTTTCTTTTATTTGCTCAAGGTTCCTTTTTCTGAATCTTGATATAAGATCTTTTGATACTGGATACCCCCATTCTTCTACCACTATCTTATGGACTTCAACTATATTAAAGAATCTTCCAAAGTATTCTATTAGTTCTCCTGTTCTTGGGTCTAGTATAGATTCGGACATTGAATAATGACCTTTTTGTTTTATTCCAAAAGCTTTTAATTTGAGTGATGTGATTTTTCCTTGAACTACACGTATACCGGCTGATTGCTTGATAAGGTGTTCTTGCTCTTCTTTTGGTAGGTGGGCAATTCTTTTCTTTAATATTCCTGTTGGGGTTAATAAATCTACTTCTAAATAAGGATCGCTTGTTTCTCTTATTCTATAGTCTTCCTTCATTACCTTATTCTCTCTCATGATCATCCATCTGTACCAAGCTTCCGGGTTTACTACTCCTGCTGGTACTTCTTTTTCTTTGATGTCATTTTTTGGGTATTTTAGCTCCAAAGATGAATTGGTCTGAATTTTCCTTTTTTTATTATCCATATACGATCAATATTAATGTCATAAATATAGTTAGATTAATTAACATATTAATCAATTTATTCTATATGTTTTATTTGATAATAATAGATCTACTGAGTTTTCTTTATGTTTTTATAGATATGGGTTACTTTGGAAATTCTTTATTGCATATAATACAATTACTTCCTATCCTTCCTCTACATTGGTGGTTTTCTTTTTTTAAAGATTCTATTAGTTGTTTTGCTGTTGGAGAGTTTTTAGAATATCCTTTTATTTTAACCCATTCTTTTATTAATTCCTTTATTGAAGTTTCTTTGAGGTATTTTTTTAATCCTTTTATCATTTCCTTTGATTATAATGATTCTTTCTTTATATGGGTCAAATACTATTGATTCTTTGTTTTGTTCTCTTAGATCTCTTAAAACAGTTTCTCTAGTCCATTTTTTCATTCTTTGGTTTGTTTGAATTGTTTTCCTTGAATGTCGTGACTTATCATTCTTACCTGTAATGCGTTTAATGAATATGGTTTTTCTTGTGGGCATAATATCTTATGAGCTTTTATTACTGATCCTTTTGTTTTCTCTAGAGCTTTTATAATGGTTTCTCTTTCCATTAATAGGAGTTTGTTTGAGTAGTGAGTTCTATTGTATTTTTTTCTAGATGCCATTCTTTATTATTTTTATTTGAAAAAAAATAACCCGTCTCGTGGGTTAGTCGCCTTTTCTATATCTTTACTACTATGAGTTTTACTTTTGGTCTAGTTTTAATAATCAGTTATATTGTTACATTTCAAAGGATATATAACTTGATTACAGATATAGCATCAAACTCCACGAAACCCTTTCGAGTTTCTGGTTGGGAGTTTTTTATTTGACCTCTTCCTTATTTAAAATTTATTAGCCTGTCTAGTATTAAACATATTATTATTAAAGTTATACCTGATATTATTAAGAACAATAATTCTTTTATAAAAATAAAGAATGGGCTTTTGAAAAATTTTTTCATAAGTTAAATACCTGATTCTCCTTGGAATGTTTTTCTTGCCTGTATGAACCCTTGAAAGTTTCCACACCAACCATAACTGAATAGCTTACTACCATCATCTTTTGCTGGAATAGTTCTTGTATATGAATCCATCTCTTTTTTACTCATTGCTCTAGCAACATGTTCAAATGGTGACCAATGTCTCATACCTGACAGTCTATCATATAACTTGATGTCTTTCTCATAGTCATCTGTTCCATCATAGTTCATGTAAGACACTCTTGCACATCTTGCTACTGCTATTTTGACTTTAATATTCTCAACTTGCTTACCTACTTCTTTAGGTGAGTCTAGAAGTTGTAGAATCTTTTCTTCATCTATGTTATCTCCAAATGGAATATGCCATTCTCCTGCCTTCAGTTGTTTAGGTGTACTTTCATTCATAGCATCCCACATCTGTTCTGCTAATCCCATTATGTGAATTTCTGCTCCACCTTTGTTTAACTTTAACCAACCAAGATTGTCTTCTCTATTTGGACAACCCTTTTTTAACAATTCATTTTGAGAATATTCATTGAATATGTCTTCTCTACTTCTATATAATACACCATTAAACTCATATTGAGGACATCTTTGCTTAAAGAAGTTTTCAAATTCTGTGGCTGTTACTATTGCAGTGTGCCACATAAATGGTTCTAGTAATCTATTTACTGTTTGTTTGGTTGCTTAAAGTGGTTGCTTAAAGTGGTTGCCATAGTGATAGCATTATTCTTAGAAACATCCCAGCACTGTTCTAAGCAAAGACTATCTGCCTCTCTTTCAGTAAAATACTCAGTACCTTGCATCCCACTATGGTCTTTCTGCCAAGCTATTGGAATGAATGGGTCTTCTTTACATTTCTCTACCATTCTTTTAAATGGTATTGCTCTACTTGAAGCTGAGTTTCTTGAGAATACTCTATGTGTATTCAATTCTGCCAAGATATGTCTTGGAAATGTTAGAACAAAAGAAGTTATTCTCTGTCCATGTTCATTTTTACTGTCTGCTATTATTTTAGCACTAATTTTTGATTTAGTCATAGTTTTATATTGTATTATTCATTATAAGAGTTAACATATAGTTCTTAGATTTTAAAGTATTAAATAGTGAATGTGAGGCATCTAAGTCTGGCCTTGGTGATAACTTTGGTCTATTCTCACTATACTCTATCTTTTCAATAAAGATAGCTTTTTTTGGAATTATTTCTTCTGGCAAGGCTGAGAGTAACAGATAGTGAGGGTTAACTATATCAACTCCAAGAATAGTATATCCCATTCTATATAGCTTTCCAACTATACCTCCAATATCTTCTCTGCCTAGCCAAACTTTATATTTCATATCTGTCTTTCTTTTACTAATTTCATTGACTGTATGATTGCTTTGAGTAGTTTAGGGTGACTTTTTCTGAATAAATCTATACTAAACTCAATCATCTCTCTATTTGCAACTTCTACAAATACATCTTCTAATTTCTGGTTAATTTCTTTCTCTTTAATTTCATTAATCAAGTCCCAAACTTCTCCTACAAATCTTCTTGTAGTATTATCTGATACCCAATTAATCCAGTTGATACCTTCTTCTCCTAAGTCAATTACTTCTTTAACTGTCTTACCTTCATACTTACCAAATTTCATTGGTCTATCTAATGATTCTGCCATTCTTTTTTATTTTATAAAAGTAAAGAGTACTTAAATTGTATTACATATTACAACTGCCTTCCATTCTTAATACAAAACTAAATGGGGGATTCACTATAATTTTATCTAGAAAAACGATAGCCATAGATGACCTTAACCTCACTCTCCAATTGTAAGTTGTACTCTTTACTTTATTTTTAATTGTTCCCATAGCAGGATTCGAACCTGCGACCTTCTCCACTACTTAGGAGATGCACCACCAACTGTGCTATACGGGATCCATTTATAGAATCGGATACTCTTTGATTTTCAACATTTGCAACTATTGATTATCTCAAGCTTCAACACTTACTTTATGCCTTTTAAAACATATTATAAGGATCTCAACTCTATGCAATATTATAATTGTATTAAACTAACTGTATTATTATCATGATTAAAAGTCGCCAATAACTTATAATCAACAATCTTTCCAATTCGACAAGTACTTTCATAAGAAATAGTTATTTTAGCTTCAACTGTAAATACATTATTCTTAACTATCTCTTTTCTATAAGCTACAGGACCTTTACCCATCAACTTAATTACTACTTTCTTAATCTCTTTATTTACTTGTGTTAGTGTCATATCTATTTCTTATACCCTAAATATATATATCTTATATTTATATATACCAAATATTTCTTAAAAAATTTTTAAATTATTTTTAGAGTTATTAAATTCTATGATGCTCTCTTTCATACTTTTCAATTAAAATTATTAGTGATTTAACTTCTTCAAAGTTTTCATCTTTTGGGTCTATTTCAAATAAATTCTCTAAGTGGAGTAGTGCATTATTATATTCTTCTTCTGTTTTTATTGTTTCTATTTTCATAGATAAATTAGATTTATTTTAACCAGAACACATATCACAAGAGTCTGGATTTTCTAAAGAACAAGCTTCAATTTCTTCTTTTAATCTCTCTTCTTCTGTTTTAGCTTTTAAAGAATTTTTAGTTACAGTAAATTTAACAGCATCTTTTGCGGCTTTAGTTCTTAAATAATACATTCCTGTTTTAAGTCCTAATTTCCATGAATACATATGCATAGACCTTATTGCATTGACTGATGCATCTTCTAAAAATAAATTCATTGATTGAGATTGACATATGAATTTACCTCTATCTGCAGCCATTTCTATGATAGTTTTCATACTCATTTCCCAAACCGTTTTATATCTATTCTTTAAATATTGAGGTACTCTTTCAATATTTTGAACAGATCCGTTATTGGCCATTAAATTATTAATTAATTCTTTATCCCAAATATCTTCTTCTATAAAATCTTTAACCATATGTTCATTTATCATGATATATTCTCCGGCTAAAATTCTTCTTGTATATAGATTAGATGTGAATGGTTCAAAGCATTCATTGTTTCCTAAAATTTGTGCTGTAGAAGCTGTTGGCATTGGTGCCATTAATAAGGAGTTTCTAATTCCGAATTTTTTAATTTCTTCTGATAAAGAGTTCCAATTGTATCTACCTTTATTTCTAATTACATCTCCTTTATCCCACATATCAAATTGTAAAATACCTTTTGATGTAGGAGATCCTTTAAACGTTTCATAAGGACCAAAATCTTTACTCATATGCATAGATGATGTTAAAGCTGCATGATATATAGTTTCAAAAATATCTTCATTTAATTTAAAAGATTCTTCACTATCAAAATCTTGTTTTAACATAGCAAACGTGTCAGCTAAACCTTGAATGCCAATTCCTATAGGTCTATTTCTCATGTTAGATTTTTTAGTTTCTTTCGTAGGATACATATTAACTTCAATGACTTGATTTAAGTTTTTAGTTAATTGATATGCTGTTTGCCATAATTTATCAAAGTCATATATGTTCTTTTTCTCATTTATAAACATATTAACTGCAATAGAACCTAGATTACATACAGCTTGCTCATCTGGAGCTGTATATTCAAGTATTTCAGTACATAGATTAGAAGATTTGATTGTTCCTAAATTCTTTTGATTTGATTTTCTATTTGATGCATCTTTATAAACCATGTAAGGTGTACCGGTTTCAAGTTGAGCAGTAGTTATTTTAGAATATAGATCTTGTGCTTTTATTGTTTTTCTTCCTTTTCCTTCAATTTCATATTTTGTATATAATGTTTCAAATTCTTCACCATATACATCTGATAAACCTGGACATTCATTAGGACACATTAAAGTCCATTCTCCATCTTCAGCAACCCTTTGCATAAATAAATCAGGAACCCACATAGCTGGAAATAAATCTCTTGCCCTTAATTCTTCTGCCCCAGTATTCTTTCTAATATCTATTAAAGTTTCAATGTCTGCATGCCAAGGTTCTAAATACATTGCAAAAGACCCTTTTCTTTTATTTCCTCCCTGATCCCAATACCTAGCTTCTTCATTATATGTTTTAAGCAATGGTAAAATACCTTTTGAAGTTCCTCCAGATCCTTTAATATAAGAACCATTAGCTCTAATATCATGAATTGATAAACCAATACCACCAGCTAATGAACTTATCTTGGCTACATCCCATTTAGTAGACATAATTCCATCCAATGAATCTTCTTTGTTTTGAATAAGAAAACATGAAGATAGTTGTGGTTTTAAAGTTCCTGCATTAAATAAGGTGGGTGTGGCATGTGTAAATAATTTATTAGACATATTATTATATGTATTAACAACTTCTTCCCAATTATTTTTCCATATACCTAAAGCAACCCTCATTATCATATATTGAGGCCTTTCAATGATTTTATCATCTGATTTTATTAAATAAGATTTCATTAAAGTTCTCATTCCCATATAAGAAAATAAATAATCTTTTTTACAATCATTTAATAATTCATCAATTTCATCTTCAAATTCTATTGCTAATTCTATAATTTCATCACTTACTAATGGAGCTTTTTCTTTTGTTTTAGGATTTACATTATTAAACAAAATCACCATTGCTTCTGTAAAACAGTTTGGTGTGGATTTATGTAAATTTGATATTAGTATTCTAGATGCTAATTTTCCATATTCTGGATGTTGAATTATCATACTTCCTGCAATTTCTGCTGCTAGATTATCAATTTCTTCAGTAGAAACTTTATCATATAAACCTCCTATTACACTTTGTGCAACTTTGGATGGGTCTACAAAATCATTATCTAAAGCGGGTTCTTCTGATGCTAATTTTGCTAATCTTTGTGTAATTTTGTGATAATTAACCGGAACTTCTCTTCCGCTTCTTTTTGTTACTTTTAACATATTTTAGTTTTCTTTTACTGTACAGTAAATTAATTCTTTCTTTGCTCTAGTCATAGCTACGTATAATAAATTATTCTCTTGAATTAATTGATCTTCACTAACCGCAAATTTAGACGGTATTAAAAATCTGTTTAAAAAGAATATTCTATTTGCTTCTAATCCTTTTGCTTTATGTATTGTACTTAAAATAATACCTTCTTTTGAATCATCTGAAAATATTTCTCCTAAGTGATATAACATTTCTTTTACGCTCTTATAATTATTAGAAATTACAATAATTGCTGATATTTTTTCTAATAATGTTTGATATGATGGGTGTTTTATAGGTTTATCAAAACCTCTTTTAATTAAATCATTTGTTAAATCATGTAAATCTCCCATTAAACCATCTATCATTTCTTCCATTTCATAGTCTTTCCACTTCTTTATAATTTTAATTAAACTTTCACCTATATCTTTTCCTTTAATAAAACATTTTTTACCATCTGCAATAAAATTGAAATAAACCATTATTAAAGGTTTTAAATTTCTACATATTACCATATCTTTATCTTCTGCTTCAAAATAATCCCCTCTCCTTAAAACTCCAGGTTCTACACCTATTCTTGGTTCTAAAACATTATAAATATTGTTTGCATGATCTATTATCCTACTTGGACATCTATAACATACTGATAATGGTAATTCAATAGTTCTTTTCTTTATTGTGAATAGTTGGAAAGATTTACTATCTGCTCCTGCAAAATTATAAATACTTTGATGAGGATCTCCTACAGCAACAAATCTATTACCTTTTATAATCCTATCAATCATTGCATGTTGGGCTTTATTCAAATCTTGACACTCATCAATAAATGTAGTGTTAAATTTAGGTAAAATATATTTAATATTAGTAGCGGGAAGATAGATCATATCGGTAAAATCTACTTCTTTTGGGTTTTTATTATAATTATTAAGGATTTTCATTATTTCTAATGAGTGTTTTATATGAGATTCTTTATATTCGATACCTATTATTTTTGCAGACTCTTTAAGATCCTCAATTGATTGACATAGAGTTGATCTGTATATGTCTACTAGTTTATCTACTATATAAAAATAAGCTTCTTGATCAATACTTTTAATATTCCATTTTTTTGAAGCATTGATTATAAATTTATAAGTTTTTCCTTTTTTTAATTTTAATCTGCCTCCATGCTCAGAAATTAAGCTTTTCATACCTAATGAATGAAGTGTCATTATTTCTACATTTGGTATATTTACTCTCTTTTTTAATTCTTCAACAATATCTCCATTAAAAGCTAATACACCTGATAAACCTCTTGCTAAGCCTAATAACATTATTAATGTAGTTGTCTTTCCTGTTCCTGCACCTGCTTTTATAGTTATGTTATCTGAAGTATTTCTAAATGTTTTTGCTATTTCTATTTGATATTTATCCGGTTTAAAAGCCATTGTATGTATCTAATTTTTCTTGTTTTGATTTTCTTCCTTTATTAGCTAACTCATCAGCTAATTCATTTAATTCATTCCCTGCATGCCCTTTAACCCAAATAATCTTAACATCTCGATTTTTCTTGCCTCCATGCTTTTGATATGATGTTATAAAAGATCTCCATAAATCATTATTCTTTTTAGTATTTAGAATACCTGAACTTATCCAACTCCAAAGCCATGTATTAGCTGTTTTAACAACATATTCATTATCACAGTATATTTCTATAGGCCAACCTGGATTACATAAGTTTAATGCTTGAATTACTCCTCTTAATTCCATCCTTGCAGATGTTGTATTTTTATATTTGATTGATGAGAAATCTTTTTTATGTTCTCCACATCTTATTACTATACCAAAACCACCCTCTTTAGATCCTTTTCCTGTTTTTTTATTATTACAAGACCCATCTGTGTAAACTGTTATTTTATTTCTTTTAATTTTATTTGTTGACATATTTTTGTAGCTTTTATACTTAAATCATTTAAGTTTCCATTATTATCAATAATAAAATCAAAAAATTTATCAGATAATCCTTTTTCCGATTCATGAGATAAATTTCTTTTTTCTCCAATAACACCATGATTTCTTTTAATTTTAATAAAAGTTACACCTTCTTCTTTTTTTAATAAATGGATTTCATTTTCAAATCTCAAATCTGTAAAAATAAATACATCATCACTGATTTTAGGTATGCTTTTTATTGCAGCTATTGCCCATATATCTTTATGTACATTATCTCTGCAAGCTTCTGTCGCATATTTTTGAAGCATCACACCTAAAGTCATATCAAAATCAGGCAAATAAGTCTGTTTTTGTTCTCTGCTAAAATCAAGAAAATTATTTGAATAACCATAATCTTCAACATTTAACATAAGTATTCCTGTTATGTTTGATATATTTTCTTTTACTTTTAAAGCAAAAGATTTTTTAAAAACTTTTTTATCTTTTAAAATATTTGAGATTATTAATCCTAAAGTATCTTTACCATGACCCATTAGTCCATGTATTGCTATTATTTTTCTTTCCATAATTATTAAAAATAAAAGAAGGCACCATTCAATAGTCTAAGAGAGAAATTTTTGACCTATTAAATGAATACCTTCTTTTTGTGTTTTTACGCGTCTATAACAGTTATTCCTTTTTCTGAATACAATTTTATTGCTTGAACTATTACTCTTGCTCTACGAGGTGATTTACCTCCTATAATTTTATCAAAATCTTTTTTAACTTGAGCTATTATTTCTTTAGCTTTTAATCCTGTAAAAATAACTTCTCCATTTTCTGGAGTTTTTCTTATTTTTCTCACATCTTGATTAGTTATTATTTCTTTTTTACTTACTTTTTTCTTTTCCTTCTTAGCTTTTAATTCTGCAATTTTCTTAGCTGCAACTTCCTCTTCAGCTTTTCTAATTTCTTGAAATTTAATTAAAATAATTCGTGCTTTTTTTAATATACCTTTTTTATTTTTTAATTTAGACTTTATTTTTTCATCATCTAATAAAATAACCCATTCTCCTGTTTGGTTATGTGTGTATTCAATTATTTCTCTCGCTGTCATTTTAGATAATGTATCATCTAAATTTAATTGTTTAGATGTGACTTCATATTTTCCGTATGAATCAATCTGTACATTTTTTATTGACTCAATTTGAGGAATTGCTGATCCACTTAATAATTCTGCATGAGTTTTTATTTGTGGTTTTTTAGAATTTTTCGGAGCATATCCTGTAACGTGATATTTACAAACTCTCATTTTACGATTATTATAATCAATAGGAACTGAAACAACATCTCTTGGATTTACAGAACATTCTACTATAATATTTCTACTGTAAAAATCTCTAACATAATCAGGTGGAGCAACATGCAATCCTCTAGAACAGGTTTGGTTTCTATCTGAATTTACTCTAGATCTTTCCATTTCAACAATCATACCTATAGAATTATCTATTCTTCCAGTATAACAATCTACTAATTTATCAGATTTATAAGAAACACCTTTTTCAACAATCATATTCCCTTCAGGGGTCAGTGCAATGTTATTGTGTATTATAAAACCATACAATTCTCTTTTTGAATCTTCTGAAGGATTTTCTTTAAGTTTATTCCAAAAATTGATTAATGCGGTATAATCCACTTTAGCCTTTTTCATCTCAACTAATCTTTTTGAAATACATTTAGGTAAAGGGTCTGATGATCCTTTTATTGTTAAAATTCCATGATTTATTTCAAAATCTTCTCCAGCATATTCCATTAAACCTTTTTGAGCTTTTAAAAATTCTTTTATTAAACCTTCTTCATCAAAGTTTTCTATCATTTTTTTAAGCTTTTTAAATAAAGCTTTTTGATTTTGCTTTTGGATGTTGATTACACTATTTTCATATTTAAGTACAATAGTACCTTCTGAAACTAAAGCTTTTAATTTTTTTGATTTTGCCATTTCTCTTAATTTTTAATTATGTCTAAATATACATCGTATATTTCTATTAACCTACCATTCTTGATTTAATTATGGCTAATCTTGGGTTAATTTTAAATAATTTATCTTTTTTTATTATTTTCTTATAATTTAATAAGTTTAATAATTCTTCTATCTCAGGAATACTTTTTGGAGACCACCTTTTTAATGATTCTTTATCTTCAAAATAATCAGCTATATTATTTCTATATTTTTTTAATATAATTGTGATTAATATGTTCTCAGATTTCCATTGTTTATAATCCTCAATAAATTTATCTTCTACTTCATTCAAATCTATAATATCTACATTTAATAAGTTTGATAAGTCTTTTTGGTCTGAATATAAATCAATCATTGGATATTTCCCATTATGAGCATCAGCCCATTCTTTAGGAATATAATCTTTAAAATGTTTAACTAATGTTGAATTTATATGTAAATTAATTTGACTTAATGCGCCTTGCCTGTTTGATTTTAACAACTCTTTTTTTAAAGATTTTTTATGTTTAGAGTAAAGTTCTTCTAATTTTGGAAAATTATCTTTTTCAAAATATTTTTTCCAAGCAGAATTTTTAACCACAATAGTTTTAACATCACAAAGTTTATTTAAAAAATTAATTTTTAACAAAGTTTCTTTTCCTAATTCTTCTTTATAATTACTTAATTTATCTACAGTTACAAAACATAGATTTTTTAATTCTTTAATAACTGGGATTATTACTTGTTTATGTTCTTTTGAATAATGTAACGTACCTATATTAAAACTATTAAAACTAAACTCTCGAGTATTGATATTTATGTTATCATATTTACCTTTTTTATAAGAGTTTGTTTCTTTTGATTCTATACTATTTGTTGATTCTGCTTTAAAATGCTTTAAATCATCATAAAATTCAGTTTTTAAACAACTACTTATAGCATGTAATTCTTTTATAAACTTATCCATTTCAGTATCATTAAGCAATTCAATAATTCTTGTAGGGGTTAACGTATATGCTGTTCCTGAATTAGCTTCATTTAATTTTAGTGCTTGTAATGATTTCTTTTTTATATTTCTTCTTGATTCTTTAATATAAAACGTTGAATTATCCCATTTAGAATCAATTGATTTTGTTGCAACATAATCTAATTTATCTTGACCTGACCACTCTTTAGATATTCTTTTTAATTCAAAAAATTTAAAAGAAATATTTTTGTTTACTTTTAAGAGAAATTTATTTCTAACAAAATTCCATTTAGAATCTACTATTTTTTTCAAATTAACATCATTCCCATTAGATATTGAAGCTAATGTATTTATTATTGCTCTAGATGATTTATTCCAACTATTTTCATTTGCATCACAAAATGATCTCCATTCAACACAAGTTTTTACAAATGTTGAAAAATTATCATCAAAATATTTATTTATTTGATCTACCAAAACCTTTTTTAAAGAAGATAATTTTTTTCTAATTAATTTAACAGTTTCTTCATCATATTGAACAGTTTCTCTATTTGCAGCAATAGTCAATTCTCCATTTTTAAATGGAATAAAACATATTCCATCTACAGGTAATATATAAGTTCCTATTAATGACATATCTTTTATAGGATAAGGTATCCCGTCAATTAATAAAACAAATCCTTTATTCATTCCATTTAAAATACTCGTACTACCTTCTTCTTTTTTAATATAAATATCTTTAATTTCTTCAGAATCTTCTAATACATTTACAAACTCAGGTTCATACACATTAAAATTCAAGTATTCTGGTTTAGTATCCCATAAACAAGTTGCTTTATAACATTCTCTTTCAAAAGAATCTCTATCTGATTCCTGTATAGGAACAATAATCTTTGTTCCTGTCTCTTTATCTGTTGTTTCAGAATCAAATAATACCATTTTACCTTTTCTTGTAGAATCAATCATTGCGTTATAAGTATATTCTTTTCTAACTCCATTAGAATCATCACAAACAGTAATTACTGTGAATGTATCATTATAAGCAAAAGGAGTTTTGGCACCTAATCCAAAGCCACCCGTTTGGCTATTTGTATCTCTTTTTGTTGATGCTCCATATTTTAAGAAAATGCTTTCCATCCTATCTGGAGTAATTCCAACACCAGAATCTTGAAAAACAATAGCCATATCTGTTATAGATAAATATTCATTAGGTTCAGCAATTATAATTTTTATAGATTTATCTCCTGAATTATTCTCTCTATTAGCATCTCTACAATTAGATGATACTTCTCTACAAACTGCAGCTATTTTATTCGAATACATCTTATCTCTAAGTATATCAAAAATTACTGAATTTTCGGATTCTATAGAAAAAGTCATTTCTTTTTCTGCACCCATTATTGTACTTTCAAATTTTGATTCTTGTAATTTCATTTCTCTCTCTTTTTAATTATGACCTAAATATACGATGTATATTTCTATTAACCTAATATTTTAGGATATTATTCATCATCAGGCAATTTTATACCTATTTCATGTAAAGCTTTTCTATAACCCAATTTATCCATCATAGATTTATATCTTTTAGGCTCCCTAATAAATAATCTATGAAATTTAGTATTTAAAGGATCTTCAAATTGAATCCCAAAAGCACAGTATGCACACCCTGTTCTTTTTTCTCCTTGAACTTTTTTACCTTGAATAATTTGATCAATATAAATATCACTAATTTTAATATTATATTTTTTTATTAAACCCCATATATCTTTTTCAGTAAAAATAGATAAAGGTTTACTTATAGGTCTTTTACCTTCAAAAGTATTACATTTATTATTATTTCTTAAATATGCTTGTTTCCTCATTCCAGACTCACTAGCCATAGTTCCAATAATAGGATGCAATTTAGATTCTTTTTCAAAAATTTTTACAGGATTCTTTTTTAATATATCACAACATTTACTAGTAAGTTCAATATCAGAATCTACTAAAAATTTCCACTTTTCAGAAATTTTACCAATAGTATACTCTCTACCTGATGGAGCAATTTTTTTTATACCATTTAATCTGATATTTCTTAATTTATCACTTTTAGTATTTTTTGCTTCAGAAATTTTTTGTGATTGATCTTTACTAATTAAAGGGTATCCATATTTTATTAATGATTGAGCGAATGTCATTTTAGGTTTCAACCAAGTAACTCTATCTCCATAATTTTTAACAAAATCTAATATCTCTTTATGTTCGTTGGTTGTATTATTGAATATTAGAGGTATCTTATTGTAGCCTGCAGCTTTGCAAAATTTATCAGCAAGCCAAACTAATACAGTAGAATCTTTACCTCCACTAAATCCTATATAAACTTTACCATTTTTATTATGATAAAAGGAATCAATTACAGTTAATGCGTGTAATACTTTTTCTGACAAATCCCATTTTTGTTTTTCTTCTAATTTAATCATAATATTATCCTAATAAATTTATTTCTTTATCATCTTTTAAGTCAATTCCTTTATTAAATTCGAGTGATTTACCATCTTCAACACCATAAGTATAAGCATCTTTTTCAGAAGATCTTCTCACCTTACTTGTCTTTTTTAAATTTTTAAAATTTAATTCCTTAAATTCTTTAATTTCCTCTTCACGCTCATTTTTTAATCTTTGTAATTTATTTCCAAAAGGGATTATAGATTTGGTATCTAAACCTTTCTTTTTAAGATCAATTCTTTGCTCTTCTTCACGGCCATGTTCTTTTTTAATAACACTAGCTCTTTGTTCTTCTAATTTTTCATGTAATCCATTTACTGCACCTTTATAATATCCTCTTCTAAAAGGATTAGGGTAGCTCATATATTTGTTTTTCTTTAATTCATTCTCAGATAAATCCGGATAATCAATTTCCGCATTAGATAACATTTCTATTCTATATTCTTTATATCTCTTTAAAGAATCTTTTCTAAAAACATCTCTTGCCACCTCAAACATATAGATAGTAGTTTCTACATTTTCAGGCCTTCCTATTACAGTTAATGTTTTATCTTGAGGGTGAATTATTGCTTCACAAAGATTATTACTACATAAAACTGATATTAATAAATCTTCCCATCTTCCTTCTGAAGATTTTTCATCATATTTAATACCATCAGTTGAACCTGTTAAATTACCTTGCTTAGAGGTATTTTCTATTGAGTTTATAGAAACTCCATGTTTTAATAATAATTCATTTGCTTTAGCCATAAACATTTGAGATTCAGATATTGATTCTACACTTTTTGCCTTAGCTATTAATTTTTTAATTTTCTCTGTAATTGCATTCATAATATTCTCTCTTTTTAATTATGACCTAAATATACGATGTATATTTATATTAAACAACTATAAACAAAAAAAAGATCCCTTTTCAAGGATCTTTTCTCTTTTCAAATCAAAATAAAAACAATAAGTTGTTATTATAGACCCTTAATTTAAGTATATTATTTGAGATAACGGGCTGATTGTCTTTAATTTTAATTGGTCAATTAAACTTTCTACTGCAAATTGATTAATTAATTCCTTATTATCTGTTTTAATAGGCATAGTTACTTTAACTACCCTTTCGCTAATCTTTGTTTTAAACCTATATATTATATTTGACATAGTTTTGTATATTAAAAAAGCGATCTACTTAGAGATCGCTTTATATTACTATTATTGTTTAGAGATCTATTTGATTCTATCAATCATTACATTATACTTATCACTAGCATAATATTTTTTAACTAAAGCAATTAAACCATTCATTAAATCTGCCCAATCTTCATCTTGCTTAGGATAAGCATGAACTGCTCCACCTGTAGGGATAATTCTTTGGCAAGAATCTAATTTTTCAATTTCAGACACCATATCTGTATTTGGTCTTTCTCTTACATCAATAGTACCAACTGTCACTGCACCTCTTGGTTCAGTTTGTCTGATGATAACTTTTGGTAATTTGTTTGGAGTAGTTTCTTTTGCATCTTCAATAATTTCCTCTTCTTCTTCAATAAGTTCAGGAGCCTCCTCAATTTCTGGTGCTTCTTCAATTTCCATTTCCTCAACCTCTTCATCCTTTTTGGGATCGGGAAGTGATGAATCTTCCATTTGTGGTTCAAAATTTTCATTGTGCGCACCAGTCTCCATCATTTGAGATTCATCTTGAATTTCTTCTTCTTCATTCTCAACAGCTTTAGCTGTACTCTCCGCATTTACACTTTCCACCTCTTCAATGATTTCTTCTTCACCTTTTGGATCAGGAAGTTCTTCTTTTGGAATATCCTTTACTTCATTTACCGGTGAGGGTGTTTCTACTTTTGGAGCTTCCTCTTTTGCTGTTACCGTTTCTTCAGATTCGTTTTGCCATGCCACCTTAGCTCCATCAGGAACCTTATCTAATTCACATGCCCAATATGCTTTCTCATATCGGATTACTACCATTGCATTCTTTTTAGCAAATGCTACTGCAGAATTCTTATTTGACTTTTTTACCATTTCCATAATTTCTTATTTTAATTTATTTTGTTGACCCTAAATATATATCCTATATTTCTATTAACCTAATATTTTCCATATTATTTACCTTTTTATTTTCTCAATGAGGAATATCAATAAAGGTAGAGAGAATAGATTATAAAGATGATGAGGATATATTTATAATCATTTAGAGGGGTTAATGTAAGTTTTCATAATGAGACGCCTGTCTTATTATAGTATTATAATTTTATTTGAAATCCTTTTCATTATTATAGAGTCCACCAACCTGTACGTAGGATCCTTGAATTCATTTCTAAATTCTTTGTACGTTTGGTTGGTGGTCTTTATAAATATATCTCTTTTATTAGATTTAATAAGGTTTAATTTATTTAATAACGTTTGTAATTGAAATCCTTTTAAAGTTGTTCTAAAACCAAGTAATTTTGCAATACCTCTATTTGATAGAGTTATGTCAAGATTACAATAACTATTATTTTTCAACGAATGTTTTTTTGATTCTTCTATATAACGAGTTGCTATTTTGGATTGTTTGGTGTTTTCAATGCTTTCTACTTTATTGCTGTTGTTGTACAACTTATCGATAAACCCTCTGATATCTTTTAAAGATCTGGGTTGAGTACGTTCTTTTCGGAGTAGTTTTTTGAATTCACTATTGCTCCTGATCTTTTGCCACACTTGGTATGCTTGACGGTCTAGGTTTAGATCTATTTCTTCTTTTGCCACATATGCGATTAAATTATCTATCTTTTTAAGGCTTAGTTTGAAGATCTTAAAGTTTCCTATTCTTTTTGTCTTATTGTTTTGTGTTAGATCATAGCCAAGGATTTCAAATAATTTATCATATCTAACAAGATGATAACTATTCTTATCCTTATTTATTAAACCTAATTTAGAGAGTCTTTTAATTTTTCTCCAAATACTTGATTGTGAAAAGTTGTAGTTTTTTTGTATTAAAGGGACTACACTACCCTTTTTAAAGCAACCTTCTTCATTGATTACTTTTAATTGATAATAGAATTTTAAATCCACAAGAATGCCCAACTCATTAGCTAAACGAATTGCACCTTCTGGAACTTTTATGTATCTTTTATCCTTCAATTTTTTTCCAAATATATTTGAAACATTCTGATAACAAGAATGTTTTAACATCACTAACATTTACTGGAGGTGACATTTCTTCTTTTAACCTATTTGCATAACCTTCAATATAAATTGAAGATCTTACTAATAATCTTTTTGTGAATTGACTTTTATTATCTGGGCATAAAATATCTAACCTTCTGTTAACATATTCTTTTATTTCAGATTTTGTCAATACACACGCTTCATCTACATTATACGTTATATGCGGTTGCGCTGAGGTATTCTTTCCATTTGACATCTCTTGAGAATTTTCGCCTTCTTATAGGCATTTGACTAATTTGACTAATCATAGCATTCTTTGCTTGATCTGTTAATCCTTGGGTTCTTGTTTGATCAATTACCCATTTTGTAATATTTTGTCCAGATAGTTCCACTACCTCACTTCCTTCTTCTCCAGGAACTATAAACTCACTTACACTATATAATGTTGATTCTATATCAACAATACGAAATCCCCAATCATTCAACAATTCGATTACTTCTACTTGTTTTTGTATTCTTGGATCGTAATATAAACCTTCCATATTATTTCTTTTTTACTTTATCATACCCCATGTTTCCCATTTCTCTATCCATCACTTTTTGTTTTTGACCTTTCCCTTCTTCAGATAAAGCATGTTTCTTAGCCCTTTGCTTAAAATGATTGTGGGCTTTTTTTGTTCTTTCTTGGGTAGTTCCTTCATGGAAATTTATTCCCCTATCTGCATAATCAACCCCTTTATTAACATCTAAAGAAATAAGCACTACTTTAGTCTTAGGATGAACTATTTGATCATTCCATTTATCTTTATATATCTTTACACCGTTTTTATCAATTGATGTTGAAAATGAATAAAAATAAAATTCATCTCCCGATTCTGGGCATTTAAAGTTCTTTTTTGATTTCATACTATTTGAATTTTAATCTTATATATTCTGCTATTAAAACTGCATCTACAATACCATCATGAGGAACCCTTGATCTTTTTGTTGCTAAAAATGATTCATAAGGAAATAACCTTTTTGCTGCTATTAAAGATGTCTTTTTTGTGTCTTTTTGCTTTGTTACACCTTCCCATGTAATCTTTTGCCATTGTTTAGGGTTGACTAGTGTATATGGTATATTTAACCCTGCTACTAAACCTATTAACAATCCTTTACCTAAACCAAAGTTAAAATTCGAAGAATTTCCTATTCTTCCTTGAATTGCATGCACATTTTCAATCCCTATATGAGTTATCTCATACTTTTTTAATAATAATTTTAAAGCTTGAACATCATATTCTTTACTTATAGTAGGCATTACATGAATATCCATAATGAAACCATCATCCGTTAAAACGGCAAAACCTCCCTTTTTACCAGGATCAAACGCTGCAAATATTTTATTCTCCAAAGCCATATTCTAAATCTTTATTAGGTGCATCTTTAACTTCCTCTCTTTTTTTATCCCAAACTTTTTCCATTATATTACAAGAATCTTCTATTCCTGTGAAATCCCAGCGTTCTTCATATCTTCCATATCTAATCACTCTCGAGGGTGGACGACCTCTTAAAGTATTGATATCTACTATGAATTCCGCATCTTCACTAGGAAATTCTTTTTTATATTTAAGGAACTCTCCATAATCATAACAAAATACAAATATTTTTTCCCTATTCTCCATAATAAATATTTGAAATTCCTTCTTTTTTAACCACACTCACAATGTGAGGATATACTTGATCAAAAGTTCCATGAGTAATAACTACAATTGTCTGTTTTACTGAATTTAGTGATTTCATTATACCTCCAATACCTGAGCTATCTACAGACTCAATTACTTCATCTAACCATGTTAAATTTAAACCTTTTCCAAAATCACAACTACTATTAATTAATTTTTGAAGAGACATAATTACTGCGATCTCAACCCTTGCTTTTTCACCGCTAGATAATCTGCTATAAGATCCTGCAGCTAACCCATCCCTTAATATTGTTGCTGTAATATTTTCTCTAAGCTTTTTAGTCCTTGTCATTTTATATCCATCTAATTGAATAGATAAGTTTGTTTTAGTTTTTTCTAAATAATCATTTGCGTTAGCCTCTATTGCTCCAATAGCTTTATTTGATAGAAATGTTTTAAATTTAGTAAATGTTTCTTTTAATAAAACCTTATTTGATTTTTCTGTAATTAAACCTTCTGCTTTTTTTACTAAATCAATAATTTGATTGTTTAACTCTTTAATTTGATCTTTAAATTCTGATCTTTTATCTTCAAGTTGTTTGTTTTTTATTTGAGCTATTGAAGATTTTATAGTTATATTATCACTAAGTAATCTCTCTATAAATAAATCGCCCCTAGATTTCTTATTTAAAAATGAATCTATTTCTTGATTGATTTGATTTTTATCTCTTCTAAAATCATTCTCCTCATTTTCAAAAGATAATATTTCTTTTTGTAAAGATATTATTTTTTCTTTACCTTCTTCTTGAAATTTCTCAGATTCTTTTATCGCATCTTTTATTTGTTGATGTCTAAATTTGGCTTTTTCTATGTTTAATTTTGCGTTTGATATAGAGAATGCATGACTGCATTTAGGACATTTGACTTCATCTGACAAACCTTTTCTAACTTTAGCTTCCAACTCTATTAAACCATTCCATTCTTTTTTTTCTATATCATTTTCATTCCTAATATCTTTAATAGAATTTTCAATAATTTTAATTTCTTTTTGATAATCAATAGATTCAAGATTAGTAAGTTTTATTTCTAAGTTTTCAACCTCAATTAAGATATTTGAATTATTTTCTTTTTTTAAAATAATCTCTTTATCATTTTCTTCTATTTGAGCCCTTAATTCATTAATTTTTCTATCCCTAGCATCTTCTAAGGATTTCATGGAAAAATTAGTTATTTCATTTTCATAAACCTCTATTTTTCCTACAAGTATATCTTGATCTTGACTTACCTTTTCTAATTGATTTGTTTTTTTATCTATTGAATTGTCAATTTTTTCAAAAGAGGGATCTATTAAGTTTGCTTGAGAAAACCTTGCAATTATATTTTTTTTCTTTGTATCTGAGATATTTAAAAAAGGTTCATACTTTTCTTTACTAATCAAGAAATAGTTCAGGAGATCTTCTCTTTCTATTCCTATTTCATTGATTATGAATTTATTTGCATCATCAACATTAGTTAAATCAACCTCTGGAGCTTCTCCATTGATTAATATATTTACTTTTCCTGATTTAGAATTAGAAAAAATAGTTCTTTGGATTTCTAATTTTTTATTAAGAATGCTGTTGTTTAATATAAATGTTTGTGATGATTCTATTTCTCCATCAGTTACTAGTTCTTTTGTAGAAACCTTTCTTAAAGATGAATTAATTAAAGCTACTGAAAGCCCTTCTAAAATCGCTGATTTTCCAGAACCATTACTTATAGACCCTTCATCAGATTCGTTTTTTCCATATAACATTGTAGCTACACCGTTCACGAAAATAAATTCACTATTTTCATGAGACATAAAATTTTTTAATATTAACTTTTCAGGGTACCACATATTTTTATTTATATACTTTTATTGATTTCTTAAAAAGACTTCTTTGCTTACTAAAAGGGATCCAGTAAAATTTAAAAGATTTAGTAAAAGATTTATGAATTACTTCAATGTCATAAAGGCCTATATCATAAAGAAGGTCTTCATGAAATAATATCTTTTGTAATTTTTTTTCTGTACCTTTATATCCCCTGATTGATAAACTCTCTCCTATTAATTCAGATACTTTATTTAATGTATCTTTGTCAATTGTATACCCTTTATAAAAGTTAGATTCTAATTTATTTGATATTTGATCTATTATTTTCCAATTTTTCATTTTCAATCTTTTTAATTTATTCCTAATAAAGCTTCTTTGATTTTTAATTCTAATTCATCTAAAAGTTCTAAATTATCTTCTAATAACAATAATACTTTAGCTTGTCCTTGCCCAAGTTTAGTATCTCCGTAAGAATACCAACTTCCACCCCTTTTAATGATTCCAAATTCTTCTGCTAAAGATAATATTTCTCCCGTTTTATAAATACCTACGCCATATTTAATTGTAGTAAAGCCTTCAGCAAATGGTGGAGCTACTTTATTTTTTATAACTTTTACTTTAATTTCATTTGCGATAGCAACGTCTCCATCTTTAATGATGCTTTTTCTTCTAATGTCGATTCTTTGTGAAGCATAAAATTTAAGAGCCTGCCCCCCAGAGGTAGTTTCAGGGCTACCAAACATTACTCCAATCTTCATTCTAATTTGATTGATAAATATTACTGTACATTTTGCATTGCCTGCTTTTATTACTAACTTAGGTAATCCTTGAGACATCATCTTTGCTTGGATTCCTATATTAGCTTCACCAAATTCTCCTTCCAATTGTCTTTTAGGGATTAATGCAGAAACTGAATCAACTACAATTAAATCAACTTCTCCAGAATCAATCAATTTTTCTGCAATATCTAAAGCTTGTTCTCCGTAAGAGGGTTGACTTAATAATAATTTATCAGTGTCAATACCTAAATTTTTGGCATAAAAAATATCAAATGCATGTTCCATATCAATCATGGCTGCAGTTCCTCCATCTTTTTGAACTTCAGCCATTGCATGCATTGCTAAGGTTGTTTTACCTGATGATTCTGGTCCATAAATTTCAACTATTCTACCTTTAGGCATACCGCCCCCCAATAAAGTATCTACAACCAATGATCCTGTTGAAAATAATTCAACGTCTAAACCTTTTCCAAAATCTTTAATCCTATGAATAGTTCCTTGACCATACGTCTTATTTAAACTTTCTAATGTCTTATTTAAACTCATTTTGTTTTTATTTTTAAAGTGCTATCCTATAGGTATCTAATGTCGAGGATAAATCTTGAAGTTCTCTTATTTCTGCCTGTTTCTTTTGAATTGTTGAAGACCTTTTACCTTCAATAATCTTCTTTAATAAATTTTTCGATTCAGGTATTGAATTTCCAGTACCTACAACCTTTCCATTATGATATATGTCAAGACTTTCATCAATCAAATATTCCCCTAAAGAAGGTATCTTGTATTTAATTATAATATAATTTGTTAATATCCCCATTTTTATTTTAGTGTTTCGTTTAATAATGTTTCCCCTTCTATATTAATTGATTTAACAATCTCATTCTTCTCTACAAACTCAATCCATCCAGATTTTATAGTTTCTTTGTTAAATCCTTTAAAATCTTTAATTTCTGCATAATCAATATTAACTATTGGATTTTCTTCTTCACATTTTATTTCTATACCAGCTTTTTCAAAAATACTTTTGTTTAGAGATTTTATCTTTTCTCTGGTTCCTGTGAATTTGAACCTTATATTGTCTTTATTGTCTTTAAATTTTTCAACTTGTTCATTAATTTCTAAATCTGTCACCTTATTCAAATCTAAATAAACTGTCTTATATTCTTTAAAAAGTGTCTTAATTTGTTTCCAAGACCCATCTTCATTGATTATAGTGAACCCTTTTTTATTGTTTTCTCCAAAATTTTTCTGTTTAAAAGCGCCTATATAAATTACGTTGTCAATAACTTGATAATCATGGTAATGCCCTACAAATACATTTTCAAATAATTTAAAAGAATTAATTCCTATAGCTTCTTCTATTTTTGATCCATCATTATTTTTAACCCCATTTACAGCTATGTGAGTAAGCAATATATGTTTTAAATTTTTAAAATTCTCAATTTCTAAAACTGCTTTTTTTAGATATTCAGGGTAGATTTCTTTTTCATCAAAAAAAGGAATCATATGAACCATATAATCACCTTCTATAAAATTATCATAAGACCTTACTAATTCTTGAGATGGATTCATTGAAAATATATCTAAATAACTCCTTTCTGATTTATATGATGGTTTGTCATGATTCCCAGGAATAACTCTAAGTATTATATCATAAGATTTTGCCATTTCCAATATAGACATCCACGCTTCTAAAACTTTTAATGTTTGTGATTTTCTTGAATCAAATATATCTCCTAAAACATAGACTGTCTTAAAATCTAAAACTTGCGCTTCAGCAAATGTTTGATTTAAAAGATCTTTAGTCTCCTCTATATTATCACTGGTTAAATGTATATCTGTCAATAAAAATAATAATGGATTACTCATACTTTTAATTTTAAAAATAAAGAGGGAGATTTTAAGCTCTCCCTCAAACGGCTTACGATTCTTAGGCTGCAGTTGCTACAGCTTGGAAAGGATTCATTTGTATAACTTTTGCGGTTATATTTTAACATACTCTTCTCTCGTCCTCTATCTTACAGTCAAAACCAAATACAGCCCCAATTGCCTCGAATTTCATTACATGACTATTTCTCACACCAGGCCTATGAGATTTGTAACCACCACTTGAAGGTGTAGTTGAACTGACAACATTCAATTGTAGGGAAGGGTGCATCTTCGGGGGATGCTTAAAACTCACCACCTAATTCCGTATAGGCTTCCCAATTTGTGGAGCTGGAGGGATTCGAACCCTCGTCCAAATAAGCGACTAAACTTGATACTTACGAATATGTTGGCCCCTTGAGTGGACTCGAACCACTGACTTTCTGCAAATTCTTGCAAGCTCTAACCAACTGAGCTACAAGGGGCTTTTATTTAATCTTCTAGACCATCTGCTAAATTAGATAATCTACTAGATCTCCCAACTCTTGTTGGTGTTTCCTCTTTTGGAACTTCTTCAGATTCTTCTTTTTCTTTTTGAATAATCTCTTCCTCTTCTTGAATGAATTGAGCTACTTGTTCTTTAGTATAGCTAGGAAGAACTCTTATTTGGAGCTTGTTTCTTCTTATATAACCTTTTAATTCATCAAGACTCATCTCTTCAAAAGTTTTGTCAAATGGTAAATCAGAATCTTCTACTGGAGGAGTAACATTTCTTTTTAAAGGAGTTTCTTTTTTCGTTTCAGGAACTCTTTCTTCTGGAGATTGTCTTTTTTCAGAATTTTCATTTTCCTCACCTTCTGAGTAATATTCTGAAATTTCTTCAACTATGTCTAAAAAAGCATCATAAGAAAATATACCTAAATCATGCTTTTCATCAAACATTTTTAATGCGTCTAAAGCATTTAAAAAGTCTTTTCTTTTGTATATGTTTATATACATTTTATTTAAAGGCTCTTGTTCTGATAACCATTGTAAATCATCATCAGTTAAAACATCTGGGCCAGATTTATAATCAGGAGCTACCTGATAATATTTCATAGGATCATTTTTACCTGCTTCAGGGTCTGAAGTAATAATAGTTAATAAACCTGTGTCTGGATCTGAAAAAATATCAGTTTCAATAACATCTTCCATATCATCATCACCAGCTGATAGTTCATTCATTTTATTAATTACTGAAACGGGAAGCATTGATACACCTCTAGTGAATTCTTCTTTCTTTTTATCACTATATTTCTTTGTGTAAGCAACCCATCTAGTTTTGCCCATTATTCCCGTTTGCCAATTTTTAAGTGGTGCTAAGAAGTTTTTTATAGCGTCTTGATCTTGCATTTCATCATAAGCCACTTTGTGTGTAAAACTAATATATTCATCAATTAAACTTTTTGGTGTTCCTCCATGTACTTTTGAACATAAATGCTGACGTCTTTGGATTTCTTCAACATCTTCTCCATTTTTTTGATACTTAACTAATGTATCTAAAAAGTGAGTTGTTCTTGGGTAAATGTTTGAAGATTTATCAAATCCTATTTCTTCTATTGTTCCCGGGTGGATTGGAAAGAATCTCATATAATTTTTCCCTTTTACAAGATTATTATAGACTCTTCTTTTTTTATCCGAATTACCCCCTTGATATTGGGTAACTTCTTCATTTTTTTTCATCTGTGCTTTTGCACGTGATGGACTGGCACCTCTAAATGCCGAACGATCAAATCCGCTCATAACTTTATTTGTTTTTTGTTTATATAAAAGGCTTCGAGAACTCTTCTCTTCTACCGAATTTACTATGGTTTGCTGGTATTATATTTCTTTTTATAAGCTTTAATCATTATACCATTAATACTTTCTTCAATTAATTCTCTTGAAAAATCTTCAGGTTTTAATTGCATCCTTTCACTTATTTTATCTATTTTTTTAGCTTTATCTTTTACAGCCCAATAAATAGCATCTATATATGCAGCTTCTTTAGCTAATCTAATTACTCTTTTTCTTCTAATTTGACTTTCTTTATCTAAGGTTACTGCATTAGCTACTTCATCTTTTGTAGGCCATTTAATTTTTTCTTTATCTACTCTTTTTAAAGAATTTCTAAAAAATTCTGATTGTTTTGCTTCATAAATAGAAGTATCTAATTTTGCATCTGCATGAGCATGTTCTGCTTGAGCTTTCCATATTCCTACTCTGTTTAATAAAGAGGATATAGTTATTAATTCTGCATATATATTGTTATAATCTATTTGAGTTAGACTATCCATATCAATATTCGTTTCAAACTCTTGAAAATGGAGTTTATATATTTTTTCTCCCCCAAAGTCTACCTGTACTGTATCTCTCTTCATCTTTTAATTATATCAATTATATCTCTTAATAACAATATCTCTGTTTTTAGCAATGCTTCTTTAAAACCATCATGTTGACACTTCAAAAAGAAAAATTGTGCGCCATGGCATATCTCTTGTAATTGCTTTGTTAAAGTATACCATTCATTACCAAAAACCTTAGACTCCCAGTCACTTGATCTTTTTCTAAAATCTTCTGATTCTTTAGATCTCCAAACTGCCCCTGGTGCGGGTAAAAAACCTACAATTTCATTATATTCATTCGCTAACTTTATTAAAAGAATAATTTCTTTTTTTGATAATTTGAAATCTGAATTCATGGTATTTACCCTCCTTTTTAATTATGACCTAAATATATAGCCTATATTTCTATTAACCTAATATTTTTATAAGATATCCCACAAAGTTCTTCTTTTTCCACCCACTGTTTGTAATATGTTATCTGGGTTCCATTGTGATGGTTCTGCAACTTTTCCTGAAATGAATAAAATCCTTCCTTTTGCTTTTAATAAATCATTTCTCATAGATCCATAACCTTCTTTATCTCCTTCCCATTGCTCCGACCAAACCCTGATTTTAATTAATTCAGTGTTACAATCTAAAGTAATAGACCCCATCATCCCCTTTTTAGTCTTTTTTTCTTCAACACTAGTAATGATACCTCCTATAACAACGTGTTCTCCACAAACTTCTTCTGAATAAAACCTCTCAGGATCCGCAAACATAGAAATATGAGAACTTAATTCTTTTGAAAAAGACAATGCTTTTCTATAAGACATATCTCCTAATCCCGAAACTTCATGTTGTTTTAATATCCAAAACCATTCATGATCTGTTGAATCAGAAGTATACCACTCTGCAAAATCTTTAGGTTTTATATCTCGAGCTATATAAAAATCTTGAATAATTGATTTTCTCTCCTTTACATTAGATATGTTATACATTAAATCAAAACACCCAGCTAATATCATATGGGTTACAGATCTCTTATTAAATCTACGTTTTTCAACTCTTTCAAGGAAATCTTCTAATGATTTAAAGGGCCCATTTTCAATTCTCTCTTCTAAAAGAATTTCTACAGAAGATTCTCCAACATGCTTAATTTTTGTTATAGACCAAAAAATTCTTCTTTCTTTGTAATCTGCGATAAAATTTACATTCGAATTATTTATATCAGGAGGCATAATTTCTATTGATTTAGTCTTATTTATTTCCCCTACAAAGCTTGGAATTTGGTCATCTTTTGTAAACTGTAATGCAGTAACCCAAAATTGTACTGGGTAATAATGCTTTAACCAATTACAAATATATCCAGTTATAGCATAAGCTGCAGCATGTGATTTATTAAAACCATATCCTGCAAAAACTTCTAATTTTTGCCAAATATCTACAGCTTCTTTTTCTGGACAATTTAACTTTATGGCATTATCTATAAACCTACTTCTATACGTTTGAATTAGGTTTAATTTTTGCTTCCCCATAGCTTTTCTAATATCATCCGCTTCTCCTAAGCTAAAACCTCCTAAAACTCTACAAGCCATCATTACTTGCTCTTGGAATATATATAAGCCAAATGTATTTTCTGTTACTTCTTTTAATCCAAAATCATATATAGGGGATTTTTCACCCTCCTTTAATTTAATATAATCTATATGAGCGTTTGAAGCCATAGTTCCTGGTCTAAATAGAGCATTTGCATTAATTAAATCATCTATTGAATTAGGATTCATCATCCTCATATAATTAGATAAGCCTTCAGATCCAAAGTGAAATACATCTTTTGTTAAGCCTTTTCCAAAATAAGATAAAACTTCAACGTCTTCTAAAGGTATATTATATATATCGATATCAATATTAACTGATTCTTTAATTAAATTAATAATTTTTCTAAATTTATCTAATTGTTTAATTCCTAAAATATCTTGTTTTAAATACCCAGCATCTTCAATCATCCCACCTTCCCATTCAGTTACTAACATTCCATTATCATCCATACGCATTGGGATTCTATCAAAAATTGTTATTTCATTCCCTTTTTCATCCTGACTTTTAGGTATAACTATTGTAGCACAAGGGTGTACTGATTGTGATTTTGGAGAGTTAAAACATAATGGAATTAAATTAACTAATTCAGGATTATTAAATATCCATTTTTTTAATTGTGGCTTTTTTACTGCTTCTGAAAATAATTGTTCCCATTTTTTACCATCAAAAATTTGAGATACATAATTCATTGTACCTGTATCTGTTTTACCGATTAATCTGTTTAATTCTTTCATTGCAGCCCTCATCTGTAATGTTGTAAAAGTCCCAATTGAGGCTACAAAGTCTTGGCCATATTTATTCTCCATATACCTTTTAACTTCATCTCTTCTTAAACCTTCATGATCTAAATCAATATCTGGTAAAGATTTTGCCGCCCTTCCAGGATTTAGGAATCTTTCAAAAATAAGCCCATAATCTAAAGGGTTAATTCTAACTATACCTAATAAATATGAAATTAAACAACCTGCTGCACTCCCTCTACCAAGCCCTGTTAAAATATTATTCTTTTTACACCATTCTACTTCATCCCAAGTTATTAAAAAATAATCATGTACATTAGCATTTATAATAACTTTAGCTTCTTCTTCAATTCTATCATATACTTCATCTTCAGAATACTTTTCTAGAATTTTAGTTTTTTCAACCCCTTCTTCAATAAGATTTAAGAACATTTTTACATTAGTCTCATGAATATCTTTTTCTTCAATTGACATTTCATAAACAGGAAGGTATCTATTCCCTGTTTCAATTATAAAATTTGATTTTTCAGCAATCCAATTACAGTTTAAGACTCCTTGTCTTAACACTTCTTCAAATCTTTCGTCTGTTTGTTTGAATAAAGAATCCATAGAACCCATTATATCATCTAAATGTTTGAAGTATTTGTCTTCTGATGCTATTTGACCTTTTACAGACCCTGCGCTATTTAATAATTCTTTTATTTCAAATTCTTCTTTATCTAAATAATAAGCATCACTTATTATTATAGGTTGAATTAACTCTGTAAAATTATCTAAATAATATTTCAATCTATTCAATTTTTCAATATCTCTGTCATTACTTATTGATTCAGTTACATCAAATTGCATGAATAAATTAAAGAAACTTCCTCTCCACATCATGTCAATAACATTGCCTATAGAATATTTCCCTGAAGGGTCAATAACACATACTAAACCTTCTGAAAAGTATTTAATTAGATCCCACTCTTTAATAGTCTTTTCTTCTGAGTTGTCTACATTGACTACTTTATTTACTCTTAATAAATTTCTCCAACCAGTTTTATTCATAGCATATAATTTTACATCATATGTTTGAGTATTGTTTCTTTCTACAGTGTAAGTTCCTCCTATTATAGGTTTTATTCCTGCGTCATTACAAGCATTTTGAAAAGGTAGTGTTCCAGCTAAAGTAGAGTGTTCACAAATGCCTAAAGTTTTAATTTTCAAAAAATTAGCCTTAATACACCAATCTTTATATTCTCTAGTTCCATTCATTAATTCATATCTACCATGAATACCAAGGAATGGCCATTTGTATTTTCTTTTTTTTGACTCACCTATATATTTAAAAATATTTAATTCTGGTTGTATTGGTTTATTTGAATCTGAATAATAATAATTACCTCCAAAATTAAATAAATAATATTTTGCATCAGTTTGTTCTTTTAAATTAAAGTCTTCTGAAGAAACCATTAATTCAAAATTATTATTAAATAATTTTTCTTCAGGTTCTGGAATTATTTCTACCATTACACCTATTGGTGTTTCAATTACTTTAGATGCGATAATTTTACAATCTAGAGAATTATTCTCTATCCATTCTTTTAACATATATTTTTTATTAAATTATTATCAGACATTAATTCAATTATTTCATCAATACAAAAATACTTTATTCCTGCTGCTTTTTGATATCTTTTAAATTCTTTATCATCAGCAAGAGATTCTGATATTAGCTCTTTTAACAGGTCTAATTTCTTTATCTGATTGAATATTACTTCACATGAAAAATCTCTTACTGAGCCTTCTATTTTTCTCCAATTTATTAAACTACAAATTACTTGGTTGTCTTGATGTATAATAGTAATACCTTTTATTGTGAACGCATATCTTAATGTGTCTTGCATTTTTATTATAGCTTCTGCTACAGGTTTTAATACACGACTATCATTTTTTTTAAGTTTAGGATTTAGGATTGGACCTTTTCTTGATTGGTTTTCTCCTAAAATCAAAGCATTCCAAAAGCCCGAATCTAAATGATCTGTATAAATTCCATCACCAAACACTACAATCATATCTATAAAATCTTTTATACAAAAACACGATTCTATAAAAGACTCCCCGCCTAATTCTATTAATTTTAATTCTAATAAAATTAAAGCGTGAAACTCATTGTTAATTTCACAACTAACAATTTTTTCAAGAGGTTCTTTTATTTTCTTTTTCATCTAAATATTCTGTATAATCTTTTAAAAATTGATCAGCCTTTTTTAATTGTTCTTTATAATGATTCTCTTTATCCTTATATAAATTAACATTTTCTTTTTTTAAATGCATAAAAGCTTTTGGGATTGTTGTTATTTCCGTATTTCTTTTATACTTTAAGGATGAATCTCTTACGAAATCCCAAAAATTTTCTAATTCTTCTATATTAAATATAGGGTAAAGATGTCCATAAACATTCACAAATTGTTTTTGCGACATAAAGAAACAATCAAAAATTATTTGATCTTCTGCTAGGTTTGTTATTTGTCTAATCATGCCTAAATATACATCATATATTTATATATTACAAATATTTTGATAAAATAGGTTCTAAATTTGGCTTGAAGTAGTTTATACATTTCATTACCTTCCTATCTCTTGTTCTATAAACAATAAATAAATCTCCTTGTCTCTCAAAATGACAAGGTCCATGTTCAAGGCTTCTAAGGTCTATTGTTTTATAAGCTTCTTCCATATCTTTACAAGACTTAGACATATTAGAAGCTTGTACTTCATCATACAACTCTTTAAACGCGTCTTGCATACCATATGCTAATATCCCTGCATTTAACACATATTGTATATCTGCAAAAGCGTCTGCTACACCTACTAAATCTGATGCTTGATGGGCTTCTTTAAACTCTTCTAATTCTTCTTTTATAAATTCATAAATAAAGTTAAAATCTTCATTATCTACCATTACAGGTTTTTTATTTACAAGTTTCCCGAAAGTTTCTGAGAATAGCTTTACATCTTCTATCATTTTATTCATAATTCAATTATTTCTTGTAAGCTTCTTTGCTTATTATTATTATCAAGGCCATAACCTACAACCCACACATTCTTTTTTACTATAAATCCTAGAAAATCTATAAAAACATCACAGCCTTGTCTTTTTAATAAAGATGCTGTAAAAACCTTTTTAACAGATTTCTTTTTGAGTTTTTTTATTAAAAAATCTACTGTTTTTCCTGAATCTATTATATCTTCAACAATTATAACATTTCTGTTTTTTAAAGAATTCTTCCACTTTTTAAGCAACCTAATTCTTCCTTGGATTCTATTTTTTTTATAACTTTTAATTTGAACAGTTTCTATTTCAGGATAAATATCCCAGTAGCTCAAAGCTTTTAATAAATCTGTTGCAAAAAACATAGCCCCATCAAGCACTATTAAAATTACAGGATCATCAATTTTAGCTTTATGAATTTGATTTGCTAAAATATATACTTTTTTTTGGATCCTTTTTTCTGAGTAGAGAGTTTTATTATTCATAAATTATTTTATTAATGATAAAAATTCTCTTCTGCAATCACTATTTTCTCTAAAAACTCCTCCCATTTTAGATGTAATTGTTGAAGAATTAGTATCTCTTATCCCTCTAGCTTTTACACAATAGTGCACACCCTCTAAAACCACTGCTATATCTTTGGTTTTTAAAATAAAAGATAAAGCATGATAAATTTGTTCTGTGCAACGCTCTTGAATTTGAGGCCTTTTACAGAAAAAGTCTACAATACGATTCATTTTACTTAAACCTAGTACATTATCCTTTGGGATATATGCTATATGGCAATGTCCGTCAATTACTATAAAATGATGCTCACAATTTGATATAGCTGTAATATCTTTTTCTATCACCATTTCCTCATACCCCATTTTATTTTTAACAACAGTACATTTTGGGAAATTTTTATAATTTAATCCATAAAATAATTCATCAATATACATTTTTGCGACTCTTTTTGGTGTATCTACTAAAGAATCATCATTAAGATCTAGATTTAATGCATGCATTATTTCTCTGAAGCTTTTTTCAATTATATCTTTCTTACCTGCGTCATTCCCGAAATAATCATTCATTGGAGTTTCTACTCCAACTTTTTCTAAATGTTTATGTACAGCTTCTCCTAATTCTGGGTTTGTTTTACTTTTTTCTTGCATAATTTAGTTTTTTTTACTCGTTTGCTTGAGTTTTTAAAATCCTCTCTTTTCTCCATAGGCTATTATATGGATACGGTCTGTATAATTATAACCATTTTGCCAGCAATATTCCATAAGCCAAGATCTATGTTTTTCTAACTCAGATACTGTCCCTCCCGCTGGCATTAAATAAACTTTATTGTTTGGTATATTTAGTTTTTCTTGAATATATTTAATTTCTTCTAAATCATCTACAGAAGAAACTACAGGCTTTAATTGATATTCTCCATGAGCTTTGATCATTTTACCCATAGCTTCATGGTTTTTTCGATATTTTTCATGCCTTTTAACATGAGATAACGTAACTTCCTTCCCATTAGGTTGTAAAGTTCCTAACTTTGGTGTAGAATTGCTAAATTTAGGAGATAATGATATAAAATCAGCTACAGTACTAACATATTTAGACCCTTCAGTTTCTATTGTTATATAATGACCAAAACTTTTAGCTATAATACATAATTCTCTTAATAAATTTTCATGCATTGTTGGAGACCCTCCAGTTATCATTGTGTGTTTAATTTGGGGATGTTTTTTAAAAAAATTAATCACATTATTTAATGAAAAGGTTCCTTTTTCTGGAGACCATGATGTATAAGAACTATCACAGAAATCTGTTTTAGAAAATTGACAACGTAATGTACAGCCAGTAGTCCTAATTAAAATATGAGGAACCCCTGTTAATTTACCTTCACTTTGTAAACACCCATACATCTCTATTATAGGTTGATTTTTACTATATTCTTTAGGATTCATAATTTTTTAAAATTTTAGTTACTTCTGTTACAACCTTTTCCCAAGAAACTTCTCCCGTTTCATCTGCATATTTTACTGGATCTTCAATCCCTAATTTTAAAAAAGATTCTACCCTTTCAACTGAAGATGCTGATTTATAATCAGAATACCATTCACCATTAATATAAATAGGTTTGTATGATGTGTTGGTTCTTTTGTAGATTTCTTTGTAATCAATACCTAAATCAATACAACAAGATAATCCATTTTTTAGAATATCTGTTTTATCTCCATTTAAAAAAGGTGTATTAAGAGATACTTTTTCTGAATCCCAATTACCTGATTGAAAAGCTTTGAAATCTATGTCTCTAAATTCTTGTCTACAATCAGGATAAACATCATGATCACCGCTATGAATGCCCATAGAAATATCTACTTTTGAACCAGTTTCTATAGCCCAGCTTAGTGCTGCAGCTTGGATAATTGAACTGAATATTTTATTCCTGTTTGGTACTACTGTTGATTTCATATTATCTTCTTGATAATGCCCTTCAGGAACATCTTCTCCACCTTTAACTAAATTAGAATGAAGTAGATCTCCTATATTCATTTTTATTAAATGAAAATCATAATAATTTTTAATCAACCCTTTTTTAACCAAATAATCCCATAAACTTTTAGCCCTTTCTATTTCTACTGAATGTTTTTGACCATAATCAAAAACTATGACTTTTACTTCATATCCTTTATTCAATAAGTATAGCAATAAGGTACTACTATCTAATCCTCCACTAAGAGATAATACAGCTTTCTTTTTCATAATAAACTTTTTAAATATTCTACTCTATTTTCTAAGGAATCAAACAAAATAAATTTAATTTTATATTCTTTTGCTATTTCCATAAACAATTTTCCAATTTCTTCTTGAAAAGAAACATCAATATCTCTTATAGAATCATCTTTCATAGGGATCAATCCTGTAGGAAGATAAATTATTAAATCATAGGAGCTTATAGTTTCAATAAAAACTTCTTTAAAACTAACCCATTCTTCAAAAGAAAAATGACCACTTATATAATTGTAGGTTGCATAAGTAAAAGCATCCCAAGAACAACGATCTGTAATATAATGTGGGTTTTTTAAATTTAAAGTATTTCTATGATGTTCTTCTAAAATAGCTATTTGAGATTTTTTATCTCCAGATCTATTAAATTCAAAAATTTCACCTTTCTTTTCCCATCTTTTTTTAATAGTTCTAACAACCTCTTTAATTATCTTAAAATCTTTAAAAGTATCATCTTTTGAGATTTGTTCTAATAAGGTTGTTTTTCCCGTACATTGAGGACCTGATATAGCTATTTTCATAAATTATGATTCTATTAATTTTCTAAATTTATCAATATTTTTATAAATCAAAGACATTTGTGTTTCACTTATTTGAGTATTTAATTCATCTGCTAATTTCACTTCTAGTTTATGAATTAGACCTCCTTGCATATATCTTATATTATGCATCCCATGAATAATTGGTGATGATGTATCTAACTGTTTTATAAAATGAAATTTTGGGTGTTTGTAAAACATGAATTCCTGAGGTAATCCAGCTCCTAATAAATGATGTTTCTTTTTTGGATTGATTACTTTATCTTTAATAAGTCTATTGATTAAAGTAATTCTACCAAACATTCTTGCTTGGTTTTTGTCAATATATGGGTTTTTTAAAGAGTAGTAATCATACCCAAAAGAAATTGCCAAGACATCTACTCCTGATTCATCTAATGATTTATAACATTTTACATATTCTTCATATGTATTTCCTTGAATTACGCCTATAGATTCTGATTCTTTAAATTCTTCAAAATAACCACTTTCTTTCCATTTTAAAACGTTTCTTATGGTACCTCTATAATCATTAAAAACATCAGGTATAACATACTGGTTAGGTTTTAGGATTCTAATAAACTTAGCAAACCTATCGTTTGTAAAGGCTTCTCCTAACTCGAATAAGCTATTGTCTAATAAAACAGGAATCTTATTATCTCTACATTCTTCAAAATGTTTTAAATATGATTTTGATTCCTCTAATAAGTGTACTAAACAATATTGATAATCATTAAAATTTAACGATTCTTTTAGCATCACCAGAGGTACCTCATGGCTGATTTTTATAATACCCATTCTTTTTTATTTTTGATTTGATTTATGCTAAATATATAGCTTATATTTCTATTAACCTAATATTTATTTTATTTTTCTGTCATCATATTCCATTATACCTTTTTCTTTAGCATAATTTGAAACATCCTTTAAATTTCTATCCCTCCAGTGTTTTCTTTCTTTCTTAGAAATTGAATCTTTAGTACACCCAACCCAACAGTTAGGGGTTTCAGCTAATTTGATATGAGATATTTCAAGGTTTTCATAATTTTGGAATAAAACTTCTTGAGCTAAAAATATTTCTTTTGCTATATTTTCTGCAGATGGGTTACAATATTTTCCTACCCCATTTAAAGACATAAGCCATAATTTACTTCCTAAAGATAATGTTGTTTCTATAAGTTTTCTATCTTCTGGATTTAGTATCATTCCATGATCTAAAATATCATCTATCCATTGTAAACCGACTCTTTTAATTTCTTTAAAATCAATAGCATAACCTATTTCTTCCATTTCATTGAATTCAAAAGTAACCTCTGCTAGATATGTATGTCCATGAATATTAAAGCATTTCATAGCCTCATTCATTACTCTATGCCCTGAGTCAAAGTTACACTTTCTTGTAATTGTTTGTACAGTCTTTTTCATTTTTCTTGTTTTATAAAATTCTAGTAACATACTCAATCGAGCATATTTGTTCTTGTTCTTCACCTCTAAATTTTATTGATATTGTTGTATCATTTAATTTAGGTTGTTTAGATATTTTTCCTATGGTTATTTTACCTATATCTGTAATAACTTTTACTTCTGATCCTGAACTAAAATAATATTTAAAATCTTTTAATTCAAACTCATATTTGTCAATATCATTTTTATAAAAAAAGTTAGGAATACCTGTTTCATTAAAAATCTTAGATCTGTATTGAGCTTTAATTGCGTCATTATTAAAAATAGAAGGTAATCCATTTCTTGATGAAATATCTTTTATCTTAGCTTCTTTTTTCACTAAAACTTTTTCCCAAAACTTTTTATCTTTAGCTTTTGAATAAATTTTTCTCCTTAATTCTGTTTGTATGAATTCTAATTGCAATGCCTCTAGATATTCATAAAGAGATTGGTTTCTTGTTTTTGATCGGCTTTCCATTTACATTCTTTGATTTTATAGAGTTTTTCTTCTGAATTTGACTTCCTAAATATATGTATAATATATTTAATTATCTTAGTTTTTTCTTCTGAATTTTATTGATTTTAAAATTTAAAGGAGGTTCAGCTGTATCAATTATATAATTAAGTTCTTCTAAATCAACATCTCCTGGATCGTTTTCACTTGTAAAACCAATTAATACTTTTTTAAATACCTGTTTTAATCTATACCCTTCAGTTTTACTGTCTTCTACAGCATCAGGATCATATATTAAAATTATAGTTGAGATATTAAGTCCCCATTCTCTTAATTTTAAAATTTGTTCATCACTAATTTTTTTACCAAAGGTACATAAACATTTAACTGAAGAGTCTAAGTTTAATTTCAATAACTTATCTACATTAGCTTTATCCATAATGCCCTCTACTAAAATTGCAACTTTTGTACCTTTATTAACTTCATCTATTCCCATTAACAATTTATCAAATTCTGCTTCATCATTTCTATACCTAAGATATTTTAATTTTTTCTTTTCCCCTGGAGGTCTTTTTTTATTAAAAGTTTTAACATTCTCGTTAAAGCTCTTTATCCACTCTTTACTTTTAATAGATCTAGAAACATTTCCTTTGATAATTCCCTTTTCTTTAATTAAAAAAATTACATAATCTTTTAATCTATAATCTAATGAAGTTTTCCCAACATTATATAATTCATATTGCCAAGGTTCAAAACCTCTAGAATCTAAATAATCACAATAATCTATTCTTTTAAAACCTATAGGAGCTATTCTTTTAGGTGATTTTAAATTAATTTTTTTTGAATGATCTACATCCATTACTACAACTCTCTTTTCTAGTTTTTTTGAATGATCAATATATTCTCCATCTTTAATGATATTAGCCTGCCCTATTGCTCTCAATAGCTTAAACTCACCACCCTTCTCATCACATTTAAAACAATGAAATGAAATATGATTATTATATTTTGCTGTTGGTGTATTAAACCTTATGCCTAAATGTTCATCACCTTTACCACACCAAGGGCATTCGTTTGGACTCATCATCCATCCTTTACTTGATTTTGATGAGAAATTCACTCTAAATTCCCTTTCTATAAACTTATGTATCCTAGTTAATTTCATTTATGGTTGATAAAGTGTGTTTATAGTCTTTTTTCTATCATAAAAGCGCTCTCTATCATATCTTTGATAGATTTTTATAATTTGTCCTCCTGCATATTTTCTCACCTTATCCATATAAATTCTCATCATTGATATTTCATTCTCATCTTTAGTTTTATTAAATGTAATAAAATATGAAAAAGGTTTTATAACTCCTTTAAATTCTGAAATATTATATCTTGTTTGGAAGAATTCTGGGTCATTTAATAATTCTGGACTAACTGTAGATGCTTGAGTTGCGGTGAATACAGCCATATTAAACTCAACTGCAATGTTTTTTAATTTATTTGATACAGATTCTCTCCTCTTCCTTTCTTGATCATTAGACGTTCCATATCTTTTCCCATCGCCTGGATCAAATAATTCTAAATAATCTAAACATAAGAAGCTTAATTTCCCATGTATTTTCTCAATCTCTAATATTAAATTTCTTACATCAGAAATTGTTGCTGTATCAAATTGTTCAAAAGCTTCAATAAATACTTCACCACCTTTCAAAGTAATATTTCTAGCAGCAATCTTTATTTTGTCAATAATTTCTTGACTTATATTTGCACCTTCAATATCTCTAAGCTTTTGCCCAGAAACTCCAGCATCATAAGCATCTAAATTTTCTTGTAAAGTACCCTCTGCAGATATATGTAATCCTTTAAAACCTCTTCTAGATGCTGCTAAGCCAACACTTCTTAAAAATTTAGTTTTTCCAACACCTGATTGTGCTAATGCTAATAAGGTATCTCCTTTATTAACACCTCCCCTTGTTATTTTATCAAATTCATCTATTCCTGTAGGTATTTTTTCTCCAAGCATTTCTCCGGATTCTTTTCTTTGAATTCTTTCCCTATGTCTTTCTTGGAATTTACCGTATAAATTTGTAAAATATTTTTCTTTAATTGAAAAATCTCCTATTTTTTCTGCAGTATCTTTCATTAACTCATAAGCCTTTTGTTTTTGGCCTTGATTATAAAGATCTGATAGTTGATCATAAGCTTCATGGAATATACTACTCTTTACAAAATTTTCTAATTGAGATAACACACTCTCTTTATCTGGAAGTTGAGCATCTTTAATATTAGATACTACTTTTAATACTTTTAAATCTTGAGAATACTCTTGAGATATCATCCCTAAAGTTATCAGTTTTGAAGTTGCATTATAATAAGTTTTCATCAATTCCCAAACTTGTTTAGTTTCTTCATTTGGTAAAAAAGAATTCTTTATATGAGGTATAGAAGCTTCTAATACTCTCCTATTCCTTAAACACATTTTAAATAACTCAATTATATAATTTTCATTTAAACCTTCCATAATTCCATTCTTTTTATCCTATAAAAGAGAAATCAAACTTATCAATCCCCCATTTTAAACCTTTTACTAATTGCCATGTACCCATTGCCGCATCATCATGTTGACTGATACTTTCTAGTTTACCTTTATCTTGAATAAATGTAATACTATTTAATTCAGAATGAAATAAATCAGTTATATGTTTTGAAGGTTCATCTCCATATGGGAAACAAATTTTTGATGTTTCAAATAATATTGATAATGCAGGAACTCCTACATAAAATGATTTTTTTTCACTACCTGTTGTTTGACCTACTACAGGTAATCCAGCTGTTTCTAGTTCTTGTAAAAATATTTCTTGCATGCCATTTGTTTCTACTACGAATACATCAGGCCGAAAATCTCTATTTATTTTTTTCAATGCTGCTATTTGTTGAGAATAACTTGCACCTTTCCTTCTCCAACAATTGAGGATATGTATTTGTCCATATTCATCCAAACCTCCTATTACAAAACAAGAATAATCAGCTCCTATTGAAGATGATATAGCAAAATCACAACCTACAGCGACTCTTACGAATTTCCTTTTCGCTTGATCTATGTTTGATGTTAATACAGTTTCTTGCTGTCCTTTTATAGAGTTCCTCAAAATAGCCCATGGAAAAATTGTAGATCCGTCTGATATAGGTTTTACTAATATTTCTCTTGAAAATATTAAAGATCCTAAAAGAGCTTTTTTTTGCATTAAACTTTCATAAGTATGTCTTTCTGGGAATAATAATGTTCCGTCTGGAAATATCGCAGGATACTCAAAAATCTGAAATAAATCATCTTTTGGGTTAGCTGATCTTTTTTCTTTTAAAGTCCCATAAAGATCTTTTTCAAAAAAGGGTGTACCTACCATAGCTAATTGGCCTCCTGGTGAAAGTGCTGGGAAAATAACTGCAGAGAAAATATTCCAATATTTATCTCTTTGATCCTGACTATAAAGTGATGATTCATTTAAAAAATCATCCATAACAATCCAAGTAGGGTGGTGCCCTCTAATCTTTGACCCTGCAGATTTAATATATACTTCTGCTCCGTTTTTCGCTAAAATTCTTTCATTACCCCAACCTTGAGATTTAGAGTCAGGCATTAATCTTTTCCTTAGAATGTCATTATTATCAATCTCATCTTTAATCATCCTAAGGAAGTGGGCTGCTAATCCATATTCATTAGTAACGATCATTCCTTCTCTAGACATTCTAAATTCTTTAGAAGCAATTCTTCCAAATTGATCTGTTTTCTTATATCTATATAATTGCCATAATGGGTATGCAAAAGAGAATTGATAAGATTTAGAGTGATCTCTTGCTGCAAGTATACATAATAACCTATGTATTTGGATTAAATTTCCCCATTCTAAATTATGCCACCCTAAAGTAAAATCTTTTAATACATTTGAAATAAAGTAGTTTAGGGAGGAACATCTTAATGTTTCTTCTACAGATTCTGTAAATCTATCTAAATAGCCAAAAGCTCCTACGTTTAAATGAGTATGTTCACTCGTTAATACGCTAGAAGTCTCTTCTAACAACACTTCAAACAAATTATCTATATCTGTTGTTGATCCTTGAGATAACTCATTTATAGCATTTATATCTAAATTTTCAACTATAGAAAACATAGTTCTATAAATGTCTCTTTGTTGATTTATTCTGAGAGGCTTAGATTTTATTTCTAAGGGAGATCTTTCTTGTCTAGGCATTTTTAAAACTTAAATTCAACCCTATCTTTTTTTGGAGCTTCATAATCCTCTTCAGTAGAAAGACCATCACCCCTTAAAGATTTTAAAAAACTTATTAAAACTTTTTTATTTGCCTCTGTATCAGGCATGGCTGAATGTGCATCAATTAATCTTATTCCTAATTTTTTACAACAAGCACCTAGATTAAATTTAACCATATCAGGATCATCTATCCACTTTAACCTTGCCCACTTTAAAGTATCTATTGAATCGTTTTCAAAATGTTTTGTTACATCAGCCTTGTGACATAGGAATAGATCATCTAGGTGAGGATTATCAAACTTATCTATATTGTGCCCTGATAATATTGGTTTTTTAGACTTACTCTTATGAGCTTTAGCGAATGCTATTATTTCTTTAACAACAACACTTCCAGGTTTTCCATTCTGGATTTTCTTCACAGACAGTCCATTAACTTTGAATGCTCCAGGCTCATATTGCATTTCTGTACCATCTTGCCTTTGATAAGGTTGGATAATTGCTTCATATCTTCCTATTTCTTCTAAGGTGTTAATATCAATAGCAATCATTGCCACTTCACAAACTCCATGAACTCCAGGAGTGAAACCTCCTGTTTCTAAATCATAAACTATTATATTATTAAGGTTTCCTGCCATTTCTTTAAATTTTACGGTTCTTTATTACAAATATTTAATCTTCTTTGAATGCTGATTTTGTAAAATCTACAGTCAATATTTTAATGCCGATCTCTTTATTTTCAAAGGTTGATATAGGATGACCCCCATACTGTTCTGGGAATCTCCCTGCTAGAGCATATTGTTGTAAATCTCCAATCGTGAAGCTTTTTCCTGTTTTTTTACTCCCATATTTATTATTCAAAAAGTCTTTTAAACCTGTCGTGGTAAAATCTTTTCCTTGGGTTAATACTACTGTAGTTACTTTTGCCATCTTATTCAATTTTTATGAATCTTATACTTTCATTGTTTTCCATTTCACTTTGGATTTTTTCAAAATCCTTATTACGATCTTTTTCAGAAAAATAATCAATCCAAATGTCTTTATATAAAGATTTTTCATAAACTAAATCTTTAGGATTGATTACTATACTGTATAATTTCCTTGCATCTTTCCATCTTATATTTGTTTGAAATAGAATTAATCCATCTGCTTGGAATATGTTGTTTCTTATTTTTAAAAAATTTGTACTATTTTTTGATTTTCCCCCTTCTTGAGAGTTTTCTCCAGTCTCATCATCTAAGCTTAAATAATATTGGATTAACCTATCTAATACATGGCCATCTTGTTCTTTTTTCCAAGCTTTAATGATTTGATACAATTCTTTATTTCCTCCTCTTAAATCAAGTATTTTTAGAAGTTCTATTATGATTTCACCATCTATCTTAGATATAGGCCTTATCCCATTTTCTTCTTCACATACGTAATTTTCTCCTGCATCTTTTAAATGTTTCATTTATCTGATAAATTTTTTACTAAAAGGTCAATTTGATTCATTCCATAAGTGATAAAATCAGTTAATGCCTCCCAATCAGTTGCTGGTTTTGATACTTCATTTATATACCTTTTTAAAGAAGCTTCTAGAGATCCCGAATACCATTTATCTGTAGTAACTGTTGGTTTTCCAGTTTTTTCATTCAAATCACCTTTACTTTCATAATTTAATACCCACTGATTTGAATCATTGGTTAAAAAATATTTATCATCTATAATTATTTTTTTACTCATTTCTTTTTAATATTTGGTAATAACTAATATCTAATTTTTTTACTATCTTTAAGTTCTCTTTATAATCTAATAGAAATACTCTATCTTTACTTTCCCACACTTGATGACACTTAATACAATGAGGTTTTATATTTAATTCATTGTCTACTAAACTACGATTCCAGCTTCTGGGTATTAAATGTGATGGTGTTGATTGTAGTGTTTTTTCGCAACCACTACATAAAGTTTCTTCATTGAAATTTTTCTTTTTGACATCTTTGTAAGAAGCTTCTATAGATTCTTGTTTTTTTGATTTAAAATTTATTTTTTTTCTGTTTAATTTTAAAGGTTTTCTTTTTAGTTTTTTACAACTTACTAACTTACTACACCCTCTATTTAATTTTGTTTTTTTCATTTTTTAAATAACCTCTATTAATATATATATTTGGGTAATTTTCTTTTAAAAGTTTTTTACAATCCTTATTATATTTACAAACCATACAATTTAAAGATCTATGATTGTACAGAGTTGTTGTTTCAATACAATTAACAAAGCCTATTGTTTTATTAAAAAATCTAGATTTTTCAAGCTCTTCATATTTTTGAATTTTTAAAAGATCTCTGTTTTTTTTCTTATTTTTTATTTTACCTAAATTATATTTTTTTGCAGTATTTTTTGCATGCCACAAATCATGTTCTTTTCTATTTACCCAACGTAAATATGCTTTTTTTCCAATAAACCAAGATAGAGGAATTTTTTGACCAAACCTTGTATCCAAACCTTTCCAATAATCAAATTGAAATATAAAATACTTAGTTATATAGTCTTTACCTATACTATATAATGAATTTTTATTGTCATTTAATAGGTTTATAAAATTAAAAACTAACTTTAAATCTTTTTCAGATAATTCAAATTCGCAATCTCTATTTTCAGTCAATGCAATATAACACATTAAGTAAGATTCCTCTATAAGATCAATAATCTTATCAACAGGGTTTATCATCCTTTTTGTTTTGCTAAATATATAGCTTATATTTCTATTAACCTAATATTTTTTAGAAATTGATAAATAAATTAATTTCTTCAACTTGGTTGGATTGACTGGATGCTCCGGTTTGTGTTGTATTTGAGGAGAAGTTTGTTGTTTCAACAGAAATATCATTAACAATGCCGTTATCAATAGTTTCAATAGTTAAAATATTAGTATTAATAGATATATTAAATAAACCTCTTTGATTTAATATTAAATCTAATTGAGCTTTTGTTTTTAAAGCTATAATTAAATCAGTATCATTATCTAAGATTGATATTTTAACACCTTCTCTACCTGCAATATTTGGATTAATTGTGGATCCATTATCATACCAAATATAAAATCTTTCTTTTTTAGAATTAATAAAGAAATATGTCCCAGACAAACTTCCGTTATTATCTGGTATTACTGTTAATTCTTGAATATGAGGTTTTTCTTCAAGTATATGCTTTGCATATAAATTATCACAAGAATTATATTTTTTTACAGCACTAGTGTTTATTGAACGTTCTATCCATAGCCCTATATATTCATCTTGGAGGAGTGTTGGGATGATTATTGAATTTGGTTCATTCCTATTGTCTGTTAGTGAAGCATATATTGGTGAAGTTTGTGCATTCTGTATTTTTTCTAAAAAAACATCTCCACAAGCATCTACACCGACAGTTACTAATCCCATTTTAAAATTAGATATGGATTCTGCAGAATTGTTCTCATACCAGATTTTTATATTATTAACATCTGCTCCTGTTTCATTTTTTAAAACAAGCGCTCTAACCTCTTTTAATCCATTTGATGCTTGATATTCTGATATTGAACCAAAAACTGCATTAATCGCATCATTTGGTACAGGAGATGATGATATCAAACCTCCTAAAGATAACGTTGGATTAATTTGTACTCCTAAAAAAACTTTTGCTCCTGTAAAAAATAATCTCATAATTTATGGTTTATCTAATCCTATGACTACTGTTAATACTGCTTGTTCGTTTACACCCATCACTATATTAGATACTTCTAAATCTGTCCATGACAAAGCTTCAATATTAGCTAAAGTAAATTGACTTGTTTTACAAAAACTAATATTATTGTTTTTAATTTCAAATTTCAAAGGAGTTATTCTCTCTTTTTTTGAAACAAGGTCTTTGTGGCACTGTATGTGTAAAAATCTTAAAGACCCACCCATATTTAATATAGTTGCGTCTATTAGACTTAATATATCTAAAGCAAAAGAGGCTCCTTCATTTTGTTTTAATGTCCAAGATTTTACATCAATATAGTCTATAATTAAATCACTCCCCGTTGCTAATGGGTTATCTGAAGTTATAGCTTGAATAATGTTGTTGATTTGAATTTCAGATTCATTAACTTGAGAAATCGTTTTTTTTATATTTGTCCCTATTCTTATCATAATGTTTTATTTTACACGTTATCTATTTCTGCAGTAAATGCAATCCTAAGACGTTTTGTCGCATCAGCAAATTCCTCTTGAACCCCTAATGTATATTTTGCTACTTGTATTTGTATAGAATTTGGTGTAGTAGTTCCTATATTACAATCTGTTCTCTCATCTCCGCTACTAGCTATACAGGTTCCTATTAAAGGAAAATTAAGTCTTGATAAAGTAAATGGTAATCCCTCCATTACCATCTGGGTTTCTCCGTGTCCTGGAGAAGTTAATGTTTCATCTATACTAAATTCAGCTGTTACAAAAACCGTTGTGCCTATTTTCTTATATCTAAATTCAATAGGTATTGGGGAGTTTAATGATGCTACAGGGCTTCCAGAACCACCATATTTTAATACGGGAGGGGTGATTGTTGTTGAAGATGTCAAACCAGTCCATTCTTCTGTAATTGATTCATTTTTATAGTTTAAATCAACGATTTCATCACCATTAAATAAAACAACTGTATTGTTCGTAGCTTTATAAGATGCATTTATATGAAAACTTCTAATTTTAGATTCTTTCCCTCCACCCAATACTTTATATCGAACAGTAACTGCAGAATTATTATAAATACTTATATATCCTTCAACTTCATTAATTGATTGGGTATAGTATTTATTGCTATTGTTAAAGGGATTGTCATTATCTGCATAAATTATTTGGAATAATTCACCTGGAGGTACAAGATTTATACCATCACCGGAATTTATCTGAGATAAATTTTCTAAACTTAACTCAATATCATTTGATGGCAATAATTTTATAGATTGTACTATTTTTATTTTTAATCCAGTATCTTTATAATAAATATACCAACCGTCAAAATCTCCAGTGTTAAAATCTACTTTACTCGAAAATAACCCTCCACTACCACTAGTTATTTTAATCTTATTTGTATTTGTATCTAACGACCAACCTGAGGTATTTGTTTTAAAACCCCACTCAAACTTTATATCAATTTTATCTTTGCTTCCATCAGAAGTATGAGCTCGCATACCTTTAACTAATGTTACTAAAGGGTTGTTTAAATTAAGATCTCCTAAAGAACTGTTATTACCTCCTATAATACTAAATAAATTTGAAGCTCTTAAATCTACAATATTCAATGTTGTTCCATCATTTAATACAGACCCTAATAAAAATTCATTTAACCCATTTGATGTATCTGTTGTTTGTAATGTGATTTGAAAATAATTTTTCTCAAAAGGGAATTTATCACTTGGTGCAGGAGTTGATCCTGGATTAAAAGTCCCTACAATTTGGTAAGATAAATTATTCTCTGCTGCCAATATTCCATTCGCCACATTCAATTGACATATTGTATCGCTTGTAACGGAAGCTATATTATATTCTCCAGTATTCAATGCTGAATTTGGAAAACTAATTTTTGAAGGAAAATTAGATCCCCCTCTTAACATTTCTGTAAATAAAGTACCTACCCCAGTAACCACTCCTGTAGAAGTTATTGATATAGAACCTTCTTCAATAATAGATATATCATTTTTTAAAATAATATATCTATTAATACTGTCTGCAAGGATATTTAATATGTCAATTTTATCAATTTTATTTTCTATTATATTTAATGAATCATCAAAGGCTAATCCTGCCTTTAAAGATATATCACCCAAGTTTGTCCCTGGAATAATCTTAAATGAATTAAATAATGGTGATTCTTTTACTATACCATAAGAATTTATCATATTTTTAAAAAAAAGGTTATACCCCTCTTCTTTAAATGATTTCTTTAAATGGTTTAACTCTTCTTTTCCTAAAAAAAGTTCATTTGCTAATTTTAAATTCGACATATTATAAAAAATTGTTTTGTAATGTACTTTTGTATGGCAAAAGATACGACTTCATTATCTGTTTAACGTCAGACTCTGTTAAAGATTTTTGATTATTTTTTGTCCATGTTTGGATAAAGTTACTTGTATTTATAAAACCTGTACTATAATTAGTAGATGCAGGAGTTAATCTTATTCTATATAATTCTATACTTCCGCTAATTGCTAACCCGTTAGTATTATCCAAAAATATTTGAGGAATTAATTTACAAGTACTTAGGCTTTTTATTTTAAGATTTCTGCCTATACCTAAATTTGTAAATTTTTGGTCAGGATTATTAACAAAAGTTTTTGATATAGGGTATAGGATAGCACTTATTTTTATCCATTGATTATCTATAAGTTCTATTTGATCTAATAAAATTTGGTTATCTGCCAGTAAGAAATTATCCATCTCTTGAAAACTAAGATTTGCTCCGTTTTGATTATACCCAAATAGTTTTAAAGTTAATTTAGGTATCACCCCTCCTAGAGATGATGCTCTCACCATAAAACTTATTTCATAAGGTATATTCGGATCTATATTTGTTGAATAAATAGGATCAAATACCCCGTTTAATATTCCAACCCCTGCTGTTGCTCCTGTTGGTACATTTTTTATTATCATAACATCTCCACCAATACTAGGAATAGTTATTGTTCCTACAAATCCTGAATTGTGTATTGGGTATTTTGTTAAATCTTCAATTGTATCAGATTTTTCATAAATCTTAATTAGTTGTTTGTGTGTTGATAAACCTTGCCATAAAGGAGACCAATTGTTTATTACCCACCCTATTGTATTAAACTCAGATATATCAAAAAGAAATTCATCACAATCTTTATTGAAACATATTAATCTTAATAATTCCCCATCTACAGGTTTAATATTCCCATTTATTAATGAATCTTTAGGTTTGCTGATTAGTAAAGTACCTCTATGCCTCATTTCATCCCAATAGTTCTTTTGGATATATCTTAAATCTAATAAAGTTTGATTTTCACAAAGAAACACTCCTCTTTGTCTTAAAAATTCTAATAACAACCCTTTATTTTTATTAAAATTTTCAAAACCTCTCGCATAACCAACTAATAAAGCATAATAATTAGTTATAGATCTCCAGAAATCTATAAAATCTCTATCTTCTTGATTTATATTTTGATTCTCATTCCTTGTCATTGATAAAGGAAGTATCCCTGGATTATATAATTTAGATAATACATTTAAACTCCAATTTATTACTTGAGGATGATAACAAGTATTGAAGAAGAAAGAAAATATACTATTGGAAAAAGCAGGACCACAAACAATTGGTTGATTAACTGTTATTAAATTTGTTGAGCTCCATTCTAAAACCCCTGTATTATCTATTCCAACCCTTGTATATCTATATTCAAATATAATATCATAAGAGGGGTCAATAGGTATAACATTTAATATAGAGGGGCTTAATAATTGATACCCTTCTATGTTAAAATTTAATCCCCCATCTAGAGAATACCTAAATTCTTTTTTAAAAAATTTCCCAGCATTTTCACCAATAGTAATGTCTGTAAAATTATTTATAGAAACAATTCCTGTAATAGGAATATTTGTTACCATAAACATTACATCACCTATTTCACTACTTGTATTATTGATTATTGCCATTATATATTTTCTAAAATTGAATCAAACAGTAAGTATTTATTAAAAATAACTAGATTTGCAGGAGTTAAATCATTATTAGGATCTTCTAATACATCTAATAATTTTATTCTTTTAAAACCTTCACTATCTTTTACTTGAATATGCTTATTTATGTCTACAGCATACATATCTACATTTACAATTATATCTTCAAGAGCTTTTACTTTTTTTAAAGCAATAGATTCATCATAATCATCTTCATAAATGAAAGCTTCAAAGGGTGCACCCATAGCGTTTTTAGGAAGTACATAGCCTTCTTTAATTGCATATTCTCCGTTCTCATCAATAATTATCATTGAATGTAGTAAGGTTTCTTTTTCTTTAATTATTTTATCTCTTAAATCTCCTATAATCTCTAAATTCCGAGAAATGCTCATTTTTAAAGGGGTATTCTTTACAGAACTTATTGCTAATAAGCTTTTGTATAAATAATCTACACTACCTTTTGATAACTGTCTTTTTATTAATTTCATAACTGTCTTTTTATTAGTTCTAAAGATAACTATTTTTTTTAATTATGCTGTCGGAGTTATCATAATCCATGATGAAGAATCATCATCATATATAAAAGACCCTGATGCTCCTGATGGAATACTTATAGTGTTTCCTGTAAACGTTTTTATTCTTTGACCTCCAACACCTGCAAAATTATGATTCATTTGAAGAACATATATAGAATTATTATAAATTGTTAATACCCTTCCTGGAGATGGGTGGCTTAAACCTTTTATTACTATCCCTTGGGCATGTGCAGATGTATCTGTGAAATGTAAAAATGAAATATCTCCAATGTCCATAATTCCTGAAGCTGGTACACCATCTATTATATTTGATCCATATGCTAAAAATTTATTAAAAAATGTGTTTTTTAATGAATTAGAATTATCAATAGTCATTATATCTACCCCACCTCCACTAAATCTTATAGACCCTGAAGACCCATCTATATTTAATTTAAAAACATCTTGGTTAATATTGATTGTATGGCTTGATGTAGGTTGTCCTGAGTCGTTAAAAGATATTCCATAATTCCCTGTATTTGCAGTAATCTCTATATTCTTTGTACTAGGATTTATCCTCATTGAAAGCCAATCTCCAGAATTATCAATATCTGTAGCATTAAAATAAATTCCATTTTTTGTTGGTGATATAAAAGTTAAGCCTTCTGTATTTACATTAGCACCACCATTATCTATTCTAATAAAATTATTATTAATTGTCTCCCAAGTAAGTCCGTTTTGATTTTGTGCAAAATCAATATCATGATTGCCTGTTAATTCTGATGTGGCAAGTATATCTGTTAAAGGAATTGCTATGTCACTTATCATAGCTATAGTACCACTTTTGTCTGGTAATGAATAATTACGATTTGCGGTTATATTTGACATTAGAATATCTCCAAAAAATGTCCCTAATTTATATCTAATTTTATCAGCTTGTGATATTATTATGTTGTTTCCTGAAGTAGTATTCCCTGCAATTAATGTATTTTGTAAAGAACTTGATGACCCTACAAGAGGTTCCCATGTTGAAGTATTAGTATTGTAATATTTTTGTATGTTGCTCGCCGAATCATACCAAAATATTTCTGTATTTGTTGGTGCTGTATTTGATTTTATCATTCCAGCTATTAATCCTAAATCTTTTATTAAAGTCATGGTTCTGTAAAAATTAAGTGACCTGTATTAGGGTCTATATCATATTTATTTGCATTATCTCCTATTAAGATTAAATGCCCATTCTCATCAAAAACAATCTCTAAATCTTTTGGGATTTTTAACTCATCTATAGTAAGTATTCCTTCTGCTAATTTAGTATTAAAAAAATTACTTTGTATTATTTCCTCTTGAGGATCAATCCCTATTAATTCAGCTTTTAAAATACCAGATAAATTATCATTAAAATAAGTAGTTACATTCCCTGTATTATCAGGCAAGGTGCTTACTTTTGTAAAACTTTCTATATTTTTTATTTCAGCCATTTATATTGAACTTAAAACTGTTGATTGAAATGAGAAGTCAGCTTCTACAGGATAATAAACAGGGTTTATTATACTAGGACTTGTTGAGATTATTCCTCCGTTTAAATCTAATAATAAAAACCCTCTAATTCTAGGTACTTTAGTTATATCTGTTACAATATCTTGATTAGGGAAGAATGTTGTGTCTGGGACATATTCAATATCGGGATGATCTTTTACTAATTGTAGTACATTATCCCATTCAAATCTATCTCCAGGTTTCCAGTATCTAAAATCTAAATATTTAGATATAGATATTTGAATATCTTTTCTTACATTATCACTATCTGCAGAAGGGTTAATTTTTACCCTCATACTAAGGTCAATAGGTTCGTAAGATATATTTTTTAACTCTATATTAGGATCGCTTCCTGTGATGTTTAAATCTGTTAAATTTAAAAATTCTGAAGCTCTAGATTTTAGCAAACCTAATTCTATTGAATTAAGATTTATTCCGTTCTGCGTAATTATTGCTAATACAGGTTGTAATAATTGATTTACACCATGATATCTCACTTCTAACACATTGTTATTGATTTTATTCATTACTTGTGTTATATGAGCTAGTGTACCTCTAGATGTTAAATTACCACTGTCTTTAATAATTCTAAGTCTAAATAAATGATCACTTTCAACATCTCTTCCATATAAAGCTCCATATTCATTTATAGAATACTTATGCCCTATTGGTATAGGATTTATTGAATTTATAGTTAAGGGAGGAACATTAGCTTTTAAACCTGTTGTTTGTGATCTTATTTTCCCATAACCATAACCATGATTACTTATTGTTAGATCTTCTTCTAAATCAAAAGAAACACCCTCACCTGAAAAAATATGAACTCCTGCTAAATATACTGTTCCAGGATCTGCGACTAACCTTATGTAAGTAGAGGATTCTGAATCTAAAAATCTACTAGATATTCCATAATTATCCGCTACAGTATCTAATGTTATCCCATATGCAGAATCTGGGAATAAATGAGATTCAACTATTGCTATATCTTTTAAAGCTTTTTGCGCAATTTTTGCAACACCAAAAGCAATACCATTCAAAACACTTTGATTTGATATTTTAGTAATTTTACTCGATTTATTTATTAATATCTCTGTAAAAATTTGTTTTAACTCATTTACTGTACTTACTCTTGTTACTGCCATCTTAAATTTGAGTTTCTATTGTTATTAATTCCCCTAATCTAGTTTCTACTTGAACTTCTATAAAAATACCATCTTTTTTTGTAGATATATCTGTTACTCTTAATGATTTTAAAGTATCATCTTTTTGGAAAGTGTTAAATATCTGTCTAAATAAAATAGGGTATGTTATTGTTGCTCTATTACTTCCTACAACGAGACTTGCACTAATACCTTCTCCTTTAAATTCTGGAGTATCTCCTTGCTTTAATGAAGACAATACATATACAGATTGTTTAATTGTTTCTTTTTCATTTAATACTAATAAATCTTCATCTACTATATTTAATTTTCTTTGAAAATCTTTCCCATAGATAGATTCTCCATTTATAGTATCAACTACTGTTTTTATTTGGATTGTAGCATTGTTCTTAAATCCAATTTTTAATTGGTTCCCACCTTTTACAGTATACCCCTCTTCAATTAAATCATTCCTTAAAGCAATTGTAGTCCATGCATTTTGGGGATTATTAGACCCTTGGATTATTCTCGATACATCTTCTAATGTTTGAAACATTTTTAGTGTATGGTTTACTTCTAACCCTGGAGTGAAATCATTTTTAGCAATTGCTGACCTTAACCATTTTGAACTATTATCTATAGTATCTAAAGATATTTCAATATCTGAGATTGTATCAATTAATTCCCAATAAACTATTTCTTGAAGTCTATTTTTATGATTTTCTATTACATTATTTAATTGCTTAAACCTTTTTATTAAATCTTCTAATGTTTGAAAAGATATTTTATCTGGTTTTTTATCAATACCTGCATAATAATTTACAACATTATTCCTTTGACTACTTATAAATTGAGAGTAATCAAATAAAAGTCTTGATAAATCAAATTTAGTTAGTTTATCAAACCTTTTTATTATTGTATTGTTAACTATTGCCATTTTAAAATCTTGGGTATCTAATTCTTGGTGGTGGTACTTGATTTTTTATTTGTCTTGCAGCTTTTAAACTTTTTACTTTTAATTTTGCAGAGTCCATTAAATCACTTAATTCTTCTTTTGCTTTATCTCTTAAACTTTGTATAGGTGCGATAGCCGTCATCATTAAATCATATCTCCACATCATATTAGAGTTATTTTTATCTTGTGACATTGTAAATTTATTAATTTTTACTAAAAAACTATGATTTAATGAAGGGTTGTATAGATATAGTCTGTAGGGCTCTCCATTAAGGTCTAACCCTGATGATTTATTTACTATACTTTCTAATATTTTTAAGACACCATAACCTGTTTTATATTTAGGATCGAATACTTGCCTTTTTATATTTAGCCCTTCAGATATTTCTTTTTCAAAAAAACCACTGTCACTAGATTTTGCATTATTTTCCGCGCTTGTTGTAGGTTTTCCTATAAGAAGTTTAAATTTTCGACCAAAAGTACCTGACATAGTTATAGTTTTTGGAGCAAAAGTCTCTGTATCTAAAGAAGATATTCCCCCTAGAGATTTTTTTATATTAACTAATCTAGGATCTTCATAATTAAGTTTTTCTGGAGCAACCGGAAATGCTAAAAAATCTATAGTTTTGCCTATAGAATCTACCAATTCTAACATTATCATGTAGAATTCAAAATCATTAGGAAACAAGGCATGTACACCGGCTCTCCCAATCTCTTGAACTAATTTATCATGTCTTGCATTTATTGCTGCCATTTTCTTATATTAATATAATTCTTTAATAATTCGAACTATAGCATTAATTATACCTTGTGCTATTTTTTTCTTACCTTCTTTAGATGCTAAAATTTTACACTCTTTTCTATTAGTATGAAACATTGTTTCAATTAAGAAAGAAGGACAATCTACACTATTCATTGTAAACTTTGATTCTTTATCTAAATCTCCATCACTTGTATCTTTTCTAATAGTTAATTCTGGAAACATTTTAATATGTTCTTCCATCCATATAGTTGCCATTGGGTCACTAGGAGATTGTCCAGGCCATGTCCATACTTCAGCTCCATGAGCTTGTTGTTTAGATGATCCGTTTGAGTGGATTGATATGGAGAACATTTTTTTATTCTTTTTAGAAGCTTTGTTAATTTTCGATTTCCTCTTTTTTAAAGGAGTATCTCTCCAATCATCAATAGGTCTTGTTAGCTCATAGTTTATCCCTAGTTTTTCTAAACCTTTTATAACATAAATACCAATTTTTTTATTGCCTACTCCTTCATAGTATCTGCTACCATCAGGCCAAATTGGTGATTTCTTTCCTTTAGTTACGTATTTTAATGTATCTGGATTAATCTCTCCATGACCAAAGTCTATACCTACTGTTACTTCATTCAAACAACCCATAAGTGTAATATTTATTTTCTAAATATATTAAATTAATTCCAAGGAACTGTTGCTCCTGAGGAATTATTTACTGCTATTCCTGTTTTAAACCATAAATGAATAATATTAGCCATTACATTTGCTGTTTGTTCTCCGCTTGCTCCAGATAATCCTAATACAAAAACTGGTGCAAAATTAATTGGTGTTGGGGGAGGGGTTCCTGTAAAAATAGGTTGCATAGCTAAGGATAATGCTGTTGCATAAGAACTGAAGGCTAAAGTTAATTGGATTAATCCATTATTTACGTTGCTTGATACTGGTAACATTTGTGCTTTAAAAGCATTTTTTGCTGGATTAGAGCTTGTAATAACAGGTATTATTAATTTTGCATAAGAATCTATAACATTAGCCCATTGACTCGCTGTATCAAAGTTATTTGTAGGAAATCCAATAAAATTTTGATAATCAGGATCCATCATTTCCCTTAACCCTATTTTTAAATTATTTTTAATTAAAGGCATAAGCTTTTTATTTATTAAAAACTAACAAACTTTTTATATTGTTTATCTGGTTTTGTATTGTTATAAATTGTGGATTATTCACTGGTACTCCTGAAGGACCTAATGCTGTTGGTACGGTAATCGTTTTTATTGCATTTATTATATCGTCTAATAGTTTAGCTAGGGTGTCTCCTAATACGGCTGGTTCTTCAGCATCCTTTCCTAGTTTTATAGAATTAGTTCCATGAATTAAGACATCACCACTTTCCCCATCTATAGATATTTCATTTTCAAATTTATCTATATATTTTAAATTTCCTTTAACATCTAAAGTTAATTTTAATACTTGATCTTCTTCTTCTCCTATTTGAAGTAAAATTTCTTCATCTGAAAATATTTCAGTTTTTAAAGTACTTGCTATTTTTGAAATTCCATTACAATTTAATATTAATGAAGAAGCATGTTTTGAACTTCTAGCTTTATGTATAATTCCAGAATCTTCATCTTCCTCATCTACATCCCCGGCAAAATATACATCTAGTAATGCTTGTGGATTTTGAGAGTTCCATACTTCAGTTATATGATTATCTTTAGTTTTCCCTTGAAGATCTCTAACTTTTTCATATTCCTTATAAGAATACATTTCTCCTAGATTTAATAAAGTTCCTAAAATCATACACTGATTCAATATAGGAATATTAACCCAACAAACCAAAGTACCAGTATCTTCAGGATTGTTAGGGAAATCTATACATTGTAAAACCTCTTTAGATACTCTTGCATCTTTAATTACTTCTCCAGAAGGTGTTATTATAAACAATTCTCCCGTTTGATATACGTATTTGATATAATCGTCTCTATCAATATCTGAAGGTATAATTATATTTCCAGTACCTGATCTTTTTCTTTCAGAATTTATTCCTTGGTTTGTGCTATTATAGATTTCTCTATGTAGGCTTGATCTTATTTTTCTTCTTTTACTCATATTGGTTAAATTGTCTTCTTTTAATAAAAAAATCTAAAACTTTTTTATTAATCTTCATGTCTTTTTTATAATCAAATACATTACTTGCAGCACCGTCATGAACTATTTCATTTAAACCTTCTGTAAATTTAGGAATATCTACTATATTGAAGTAAGAAACTTCTTCTTCTACACCAATAGATTGACCTTCTTCATACACAATTTCTTTTTTTCCTTTTATATAATCCAGCACCATCCCACGTTCCACATCTATTCTAGTATTTCTATCAATACCTCCTCTATTAATATTGATACCATGACTTATTCCGGTTACATAAAAAACCTCTTTTGTTGGTCTATAATAAATATAATTACCTTTTTTTATTCTACGATCTCCTCCATTTAAAGTAATAGTGCCTCTTCTTGTAAAAGGTAAATGGATATTTGTTTCTATTAAAAAAGCAAGGTGTTGTGATGTATGTTCTGCAAATAGATCTTCTTCAGCTTTAGTATCTTTTGTTTGGAAGAATTTGTAATTACTATAAATTGAAGTTCTTGAATATCTTTTATTTCCAAAAATTTGAGCAATTTCATCAAAATATGCGGAAGGTACATGCCCTATAGATTTTTGTTTTCCTGCAAAAATTCCTTTCTCTTCTATTTGATACCATGCATAAGCTTCATTACTAAAAGCTAACGTATCAGATAATACATCATCTTCATTAATATTGATTATTAAAGGAAATTGTTTTGGGTCTTCAATAGTTTTATAAGCTTCTCCTGTAAAATCTGCATTATTAGTATTCGCACTTTTTAAATATTCTCTATAAGCATCTGTGGCAACTTCAGTGTTAAAAGGCTCAATTGAATCTATTTGTTCTATGATATTTCTTAATACTCTTCCTTCAAAAGGGGGTCTTCTTGCAACTATATAAAATTTATCCCCATATGTATCTGTAAACAACTCAACAAAAGGTTCTTGACATATTTTTTTAAAAATATCCCAGATACTGCCGTCTGGATTTGATATTGAATCGTCTGATAAAATTAATCCTTCAATATCTGTATCAATAAATAATTTAATACATTGCCATATACCTTTTCCTAAGATAGTATCTTCCTTTCCATTTTCTTTTACAATAATTTCTGTTTTATCTTTTAAATCGTCAAAGACAAAATCAGGGACGTATCCGATTGTTGCAATTCTATTAAAAATAAACTCGATATTTTCCCTTATGGTTTGACTTCTTACTGTTGCATATTCTTTAAATTCACCCCTTAAAAATCTACCATTAGAACCAAAAACTCCTCCATATATAGATCCTGCATGACCTATAGAGTAAGGATTAAAATAAGCATTATCGTCTTGAAATGATTTTGTCAAATCTCTACCTTTTACAGTTACTTTAGAGTTTGTTGACATAGATGTAGTAGCTACACTTACCGAATCTATCATACCTATCATATCATACCATTCTCCAAAATTTTCTCCTTTTACTTGATCACTTTCAATATTGAGTCTTTCAAATTTAATCCAAACCATATCATTCTGTTGTAGAATCATATTGTAATACATTTGATTCCTTACATACTCATAAGTTTTTTTAGATGTGTTAGGATCACTAAAGGTAGACTTTCTATTTACATTATGCATTGAAACTTGCTCTCCATTTTTATCTATTGAAGACAAATCCCCTCTTTTTCTCCAAAAATTAGTTTCATAAATATCTTCTTCTCTAGTATAACTTGCTACAGAAGGTTGTAATTCTAAAGAAAATTCTCCACCATCCATTCTAGAACTAATATCACAACGAATCACATCATAAGTTATATTCAAAAAACCATCTCCTCCATTTGAGGACAATACTTTACTCCATATTTTTACAGATAATTGAGGATATATATCTTTTGCAGAAGCTCCTTTATTCTTAAATGCGGGGACATACCCTGGATCTAAACTTAAATGTTTTAGTACAGAGGGAAAGAGTGAAGGTTCTTTTTTTGATGTATCTAAAATGTTTGATGTGTATGTTTTTATTTTTGCAGGTTCTTTACTTTGCGTACCTGATCCATTTTCACTACCACTAAAATCTATATCTTCAAAATTAACAATATTTATTGTTGCACCTTGAGTAGACGTTCCTGTTTGTGATGGGGGTGTGTTATTAACAGCTTTAACATTTCCTACTTTTATTAAAATTGAAGGTATATACATTACAGACCCGTTAAAAACTAAGTATTCAATAGAATCTACATAATCTGGAGAATCTCTGCCTTCACTTAAAGCTTTTTTATTATAAGTACTTAAAGTTTCCCAAACCCTTTCATTATTAGTTTTTCCATTAAAATTAGCATCTTTTAATCTGTTAAAGTCCATTTCATATCCTATAAAATCTTTTTTTGCTACTAAAGTTCTAAATGACTCAGGTTTTCCTGTATGGGTATATTTCACCCATGTGAATGTAAAATCTTCAGATTTAGCATTTCTCCAAGGGCTAGGATTTCCTTTACCTTTATTAGGATCATTAGGCCCTTTATTTGGTATTTCTACATGATATGCTCTTTTTTCTAAAATAGCTTTTCTAATAAAACCTTTGACCTTATCTTTTTTATAAATAGAAGCTTCTTTTTTTGCTGCAGCATAAAAATCTTTTGGATTTTTTAGAGAGTTTTTACTTATATCATAAACTTGAAGTTCATCAGGATTTCCCATATGTCTTGAAACAACCCTTCCTTGACTTACTATATCTTCAATCTTATCTTTCATTAAAGTTATTATGCTTGCTTTATCATAATTCAGTTTTTTGAATTTTGAATAAATATCAATAACTTCATCACCAGCATTAGCATAAACTTCTTTCCAATAAGTGACTCCTTCAACACCTAAAACTTGATACATGATTCTTGCTTGGTTGTATGCGTCTCTTGATCCTGATGTTATTGTACATCCAGGATTATTTGAATTTTGCAATAAATCTGCAAGAACATTTAGTCCATAATCTTTTATATTAAAAGCTTTACTTCCTAATGTTATCTTTTTACCTTTTATGATTTTTACAGTAGCCATAATATTATATCCATTCTTTAATTTCTTTAATCAAACCATCAATACTTTCCATTAAATCACCAAACATATCTCCAATATCTGATTTAGCATCAACCCACCATTCGTTTAGATTTGCTGCGTCTGTAGCTAAAGAGGATGATGCATCATAAGCTTTTTTAGCAAAATCAAAACCTTTTCCATCACCTAATTTACCAAAGCCTCCTTCAAAATTACCTGATTCTACCATAGATTTAATATCAGAACCTCTCATATTACCTTCAGTTAAAGTGTCTAATAATATTTTTTTAGAATTATTATTTCCTCCAGTATTATTTACAAATTTCATAAGGCCTTCCATCATGCCGTTAGCATTTAACCCTTTTTCCATTTCAGCTTCCAAATCAAAATAATCCATTTCTGGATTTGCATTTCTCAGTATGCCCATTTTTATAGCCCTTGTCTCTGCACTACCTGCTGTTGCTAACCCTCTATCTAAAGATTGTATTGTTGAAGTTTTGTATTGATCGTTTTTATAAGATCCTCCCGTTTCTTCAAACCTACCCATCATATCAATCATCATGTTTGGAGATGTCATATCTCCATGCCTCATGAATGATCCATTTTGAAGTTCATTAAATGATGATAAAATATCTTGAGTTCTTGACATATCATTACCTGATTTCCCAAAAGCTCCTCCTTTATTTAATCTACCATAAATATTTTTTGTTAATTTTTGAACCCCTCCAGAAAAATTCATAGTCCTAGTTAATTTTTCCATATTATGAACTACACCAGCATCAACGCCCATTGATTTTTGAATTTCAAGACCTTTCATAGCCTTACCTCTTGATCCTAAAACTCCTTCAGTACTTCCATAAGCTCTCATAGTTTGAGGTAGTACTTGTGTTCTAAA
>Ga0256845_1000048_pt1 | contig 96976 bp, 82 predicted proteins | sample RiftiametaG_FD_189101 | JGI IMG/M metagenome (GOLD analysis project Ga0256845, IMG submission 189101) | Tube worm associated microbial communities from hydrothermal vent at the East Pacific Rise, Pacific Ocean - Riftia | ecosystem: Host-associated > Annelida > Integument > Unclassified ...
TCATTTTGTAGGTGGTAATTAATTGTCTTTGCAAGTTGCATCCTTGCTTCGGACAACTAACTTAGTAGCCACCTATTTTGTTTGCTGCAAGTTGAAACTTCTACAAAATTTCATTACTTTGGTAGCTATTAAAAACAGTTAAAACGCAAACATACAGTTGTCGTTAGCAACAATAAAGATGAATAAAATATTAATATTATTAACCATATTTTTTATCAGTACATTTTCCTTTTCTTGTAATGTAAATTCTATTGATAATAACAACCAAAAAGAAAATTTTGATTTAGAGAAAAACTCTGATTCTTTGAAAAATAATATGACTAATATACTGAGTCAAATAGATTCTTTAACAAAAGAACATCCTATTGGAATGAAAGTCAGAAAGCATCTTTTGCCAATACAATGGGACATTAAAGATTTTCACGAGCAAATAGAAATCGCCAAGAATAAAGAAACTGACAGGAACTTAAATAAAATAAAAGATGATTATCAAACCTATATGAACCATCTTCTTAAAATTGCTAAAGAAATTAATATGATTGACGATTATAACAAGTTTAAATCAATATTTGATTCAAGACTTTCATCCACTACAAAGAATCAATCAGAGGAAAATCTATTATTGACAAAGTATTCAAATGATATTTATATGTTGAATATTATCGTTGCTGAACAGCTATTCAATAATGCTATGGCTACAAAAGATAATGAATGACCCCGAAGCAGAGCTTCGAGGAATTCTCTTGATTAAATAAAAGTTGCTAACAAGCTGTCATATTGCATTTTGGTTGCGAGCAGTTGTAGTTTCTTGAGAAAATTGGTAGTATTTCCCATTCATTTTATAGGTGCTCATTTATGGGCTTTGCAAGTTGCATCCTTGCTTCTGACAATAAACTGAGTAGTTACCTATTTTGCTTACTACAATTTGAAATTTCTACAAAATTTCATTACTTTGGTAGCTACTAAAAACAGAGAAAACGCAATATACAGTTGTCGTTAGGCTTAATAAAACGATGAAAATAATTACACTTTTACTATTTTTCAACTCTGCTGTAATTTTTGCAAGTACCAATTACACAGCTTCTGAAATACTTGATAAATCAATAGAATTTGCTGGTGGCGAAGAAAATATTATGAAAATTTCTAGTATTGAATATGAATATGACATAACCATTAATGATAAACCAGGTAATTCTTTGATTGAAAAAAGAATACAAGGAAAGAAATATATGAAAAGTTTTCTATCAATGGATTACAAATCAAATTCTATACATTTCAACGGGAAGTCTTTTGCAACAATCGATGATACAATTCTAATAACGTCAAAAGATAAAAGAGTAATAGAGAATGGAAAGCTTTTAACTTACCATAATATACAATTAGGTTATAAGTTGCTTAAGTATGAAATAACCCGAATTGAGGATATTAAATTTAATGAATTTGATTGTTACGTAATTAAAGCAACCTCAAATAAAGGATACTCCACAATAAATTATTTTGACAAAAGCAATTTTCGACTTATAATGGTTATTTACCCCAATAAATCTAAATCTTTATTAGTTAGTTTTAGCCATAAAGACGATATACTATATCATACTCAAATAATGAATATTGATAGCTCTGGTCAAAAAACCATTTGGACTTTAGAGGACTTTAAAACAGAAGCTACGATAAATAAATTATGGTTTAACATATCAACAAAAGAAAATACAAATGTACCTGACGATATAAAGCAAGGCATATTTCATCCTGTATTTGGAACAAAAACAACAGTAAATAGAGGTAAGACAATCCAAACAGAAGTTTACAATGAAGGCAACAGTAAATTCACGTTATTCGTAACTTGGTCTAACTCAAATACAATGTCGCTAATTAATTTAGATTCTAGATCTAGCAATCCCGATTACATTTTAAAAAAAAGAGATGCTATTCTAGTCAAAATCCCATCTTGGAATTCAAAAGGTTATGTATGCCATTTTTTATCAAATGGTAATGGAGGTACTCAAGAGTATCTAAAAGAATAAAAAAGCCTAACAATCTGTTATATTGCATTTTGCTTGCTAGCAGTTTTAGATTTTTGAAAATTTGGTGAGTTAGTACCATAATTTTTATTAGTGCTTTTTAATAGCAAATTAGCGAGCTGCATTCTCGCTTTGTAAACTGACAAGATTTCACTTCTTTGACACTATTTAGCTTGGGAAGCCTCACAAAAATCATTACTTTTAAGCTTTAAACAACTGAAAAACGCAATATACAGTTGTCGTTGGGCACAATTAAAAAAAAACGAATAACTTTACAAAATGAAAACAGTATCATTATATTCAGGAGCAGGAGGACTTGACATTGGGTTCAGAAAAGCAGGATTTGAAGTAATTTGGGCAAACGATTATGACAAAAATGCTTGTGAGTCTTATGCCAAAAATATTGGAAACCATATAAGGTGTGGCGATATAAATAACTTTATTGACGACTTACCTAATTCAGAAGATGTTGATTTAGTGATTGGAGGACCTCCTTGTCAAGGTTTTTCAGTTGCAGGAAAAATGGACCCAAAAGACCCAAGAAGTGAGCACGTTTGGACATTTACTGATGTTGTTGAAAAATTACAACCAAAAGCTTTTGTAATGGAAAATGTAAAAGCATTAGGTAAACTTCAAAAATGGGAGCCATTAAGACGTGAATTATTAATTAGGTTTAGAGATTTGGGATATGCAGTTAATTATGTGGTTTTAAATGCAACCGAATTTGACGTTCCCCAAGCAAGAGAAAGAGTATTTTTTATTGGCTTTAAAAATAACTCAAAACTTATACCAGATTTAGATAAAATGCTCCAACCATACAAGAAAATTGCTCCAACTGTACGAGAAGCACTTTCCTCACTTGATAAAGCAGGGAAAGGTAATAACCAAAGTGTTTGTAAAGCAAAAATCACATTTACGTCAAATCCAATTATGCGAAAATCTCCTTTTGCGGGAATGTTATTTAATGGAGCAGGAAGACCTATTAGAATTGACGGATATTGTTCAACTTTAGCCGCATCTATGGGTGGAAATAGAACTCCAATTATTGATGAAGAAGAATTATATGGTAATAAGGAAAATTGGGTTATTAAGTATCATTCTGACTTAATGAGAGGAGAAAAACCAAACACAAATCCTACAGCACCAAAAAGATTAAGAAGACTAACTGTTGAAGAAGCTTCATTGTTACAAACATTTCCTTCCGATTATGAATTTTGCGGTTCTCAGTCATCAAAATTTAGACAAATAGGTAATGCAGTACCTTGTAATTTCGGGTATAACATTGCCAAAATGGTTATGGATTACCTATTTAATGAAGAAATAGAAAATATGGTTATTAACCTACCTTATCAATTAGAATTTAAAATATAAATGGCTGAAAATATAAATAGAACAGATGCAGAAAAAATATTATTATCTGCATTTAGAACAAGGTGTGTAAATAATGATGCTCTATCAACCAAAATTAAAGAAGTATTAGAAGGCAGCCATAAAACATACAAATATGTCTTAGTTAATGGCTTATTAGCAAAAGCCACAAACAGTAAGATTAATGCTTTGGCTCTTCAAGCAGGAGCACCAATGAGTGGAGCTTATGATGCAAGAAGTTTATGCCATAAAGTCCTTGTTCCTTTTGAAAGGAATTTTCTTCAAAATGCATTAGGTGGCTCAAACGAACCTTTTTTAAACAAACCTGCAAGGTTTACACATTTGAGTGATGAAAATGCAGTTAGAAGAGGGAATGATAAACAGACATTAGATAAATTAATTGAAATTTTCAATTCAATTTCTAATAGTGCTGATGCAAAATCTTATTTGGCTTGTGCCTTAGAATTTCTGAATAAAAGAATTATCGAACTGAATGAATTACACGACAGTACTATTAATTACAGTCCAACATTAGTAGAAATATACGAGTTTATTTATCGGTTTTTAGAAAAATCATTTGAAGGAGAATCATCTGCAATTATTGTTGGCTCGTTAGAGAAAATTTATCATAAAAGGTTTTCTAAAAACTTTAAAGTGATTGCACATAAAGTAAATCAAAGCGGTGCATCATCTAAAGAAGTTGGAGATATTGACATATTCAAAGATGATACATTTCATTATGCAGTTGAAGTGAAAGACAAGGACTTTAATTCACACGATTTAGAGCACGCATTTTCTAAAATAATATCCTCCAAAGGAATTAAAGGTCAATTTATTTATGGTATTAATGCAGCGTTTGATAAAACTGAAATCGAGCAAAGAATTACCAAATACGAAAGTGAAGGTTTTATGGTTTTACTCCAAGATATTTTGACTTATTCCAGAACAATGATATTTAAAACAGACCTAAATAGTAAACAGGAGTTTATAGACACAATTATAGAAACGGCAATTGAAATTAATAGCAAGGAAGAATTAAAAAAATGGATACAAGAATTACTATCTGAACTAAAATGGAAATAATAACTGGTGCCCATCTGTATAGTTAATGGCTATATAGTGCTAAATTTGAAGGTTCAGTTCTGTTATTAAAGTTCTGTGATAAACTGAAAGTTTAGGGATTTTAAAACGCCACTAACCATACAGTAAACGTTGGGCTTCATACGAAAACAGCCAGCTCCACAAACAGCACATTTGGTTTTTGCCAGCACGAAACCCACCGTTAAAAAAACCAAAAGAGCTGTTTTTTGCCAACGCAAAAATAACTGTTAAAAAATAAAAAATAAAATCATAAAGAGTAAAGCAAAAAGTCGGACAACTCTTATTACCTTGCAATCAGAAACAAATAAATAATAAATGAAACTAAAAGAAAGAATAACAATAGAAGATTTTGAAGATAAATCCTTTAAAGTCAGAGTTGTTGAGCCTGAAAATGAGAAAAAGGCATCTTTCACTCATTATTTACATAACCATAGAAATGGTGTTTCTCAATTTTTCAAAAAAGATGCTGTTGAATATGTAAAAGATGTTTTAATCAAAAAATATCCAGAAGACAAAATCACGAATAAAGTTGCAGAAGATGCTTTGCAATATTTACTTTTTGACTTAAAAAAATCTGCTCCATTCCCTAAACCAAAAACACAAAAATTTAAATTTATCGACTTGTTCGCAGGAATCGGAGGGTTTAGATTAGCATTTCAAAATTTAGGAGGAAAATGTGTTTTCACAAGTGAATGGGACAAGTATTCAAAGAAAACTTATGAAGCTAATTTTGGTGAAGTCCCTTTTGGAGACATAACTAAAAAAGAGACAAAAAACTACATCCCTGACGGTTTTGATGTTTTATGTGCTGGATTTCCTTGTCAATCTTTTTCTATCGCAGGAAAAAGAGGTGGATTTGAGGACACAAGAGGTACGTTGTTTTTTGACGTAGCAGAAATCATAAAAAAGAAAAAGCCTAAAGCCTTCTTCTTAGAAAACGTAAAAGGACTTAGAAGTCACGACAAAGGAAAAACACTTGCCACAATTCTAAATACTCTTAGAGAAGATTTAGACTATTTTGTTCCAGAACCTCAAATTATAAACGCTAAGGAATTTGGTGTCCCCCAAAATAGAGAGAGAATATTTATAGTTGGGTTTAGAAAAGACTTAGGAATAACAGAATTTGAATACCCAAAACCGACAAAAAAAGAAGTTATTTTATCAGACATTTTAGAAGAAAAAGAAGTTTCTGTAAAATACTATCTATCGACAACTTATGTTGACACACTTCGCAGACACAGAGCAAGACACGAAAGCAAAGGTAACGGATTTGGCTATGAAATAATACCTAATGATGGAACTGCAAACGCAGTCGTTTGTGGAGGAATGGGAAGGGAAAGAAACCTTGTTCTTGATGATAGATTAACAAATTTCACTCCAATAACTCATATTAGAGGAGAAGTTAATAGAGAAAGTATTAGAAAAATGACACCAAGAGAATGGGCAAGACTCCAAGGTTTTCCTGAAGAGTTTAAAATTGTTGTTTCTGATGCTCAAGCATACAAACAATTTGGAAACTCTGTTGCTGTTCCTGCAATTCAAGCTACAGCAAAAAAAATAATTGAAAAACTAAACGAAAAATGATAACAGGGAATAAAGGAGAATGGAGTGAAATTTATACTCTTTTTAAATTATTAGGCGATAAAACATTACAACCAGGAGACGAAAATATTGAGAAAATTCAAAATGTAATTTATCCTATTGTTAAAATTCTACGTTCTGAGACAAGTGGGGATTTTGAATATTCATTTAAAGATGATATTGTAATTATTTCAGGTAAAGAGGAGGTCTTAAGAATTCCAATTAGTGAATTTAAAGGTAAAGCAACATCTCTACTTCACTCTATCAAGTCAAGCACTGAAAGAACATTTTCTATTCCCGAAATTGAAGAGTTTATGCAATCTATTAATTGTATTTCTCTGAAAGCCAGCTCCACAACAAAAACGGATATTACAATTGTCATTCACGACCAAAGGACAAGTCAACAACCAACACTCGGTTTTAGTATAAAATCTCAATTAGGAAGTCCTTCTACTTTACTTAATGCGGGAAAGACAACTAATTTTATTTACAAAATTGAGAACCTAAACCCTACAGAAATAGAGGGAATTAATAATCTTGATACAAGAAGTAAAATCAAAGATAGAATTGAGAAAATAATTGAAAAAGGTGGTCAACTGAAATTTGTGGGAACTGAAAAACAGATATTTTCTAATAATCTTGTTTTAATCGACAGTCTGTTACCACAAATTTTATCTGAAACTGTTTTTGATTTCTACACAAGTAACCATTCAAAAATATCCGATTTAGTAACGGAAATTGAAAATAAGAATCCTTTGAAATTTGACACTTCAAATGAACATCAATTTTATAATTACAAAATAAAACGATTTCTAACAGATGTTGCACTTGGAATGATGCCGTCTAAAGTATGGTCAGGACAATATGATGCAACGGGAGGGTATTTAATAGTCAAAGAAGATGGTGATATTTTATGCTATCACATCTATAATCGAAATGAATTTGAAGATTACTTAATCACCAATACAAAACTTGATACTGCAAGTTCATCTCGACACGGGTTTGGAGAAGTTTATGAGGAAGATGGAGAATTGTATTTTAAATTAAATCTGCAAATTAGATTTTTAAAATAAAATCCATCGCATAAAGCCATACACATTGCCAAGTCGCTCAAAAGCCTACTGCACGAACCAAAACTTGTCAATAAGTATGTCTTTGCCAACGCCTTGCAGAATGAAAGAAAATAACGAAAGCCCAACAATGGCTAAAAAAAACATAGGGGGCTTGGTGGTAAATTGAAGTTTTGAGCTTCGATTGAAAACCGCCAAACCAAAATTTTGATAATTAAAAAAGAAAATTAATAATAAAAATATTTGGCTTGGCTAAATACTAAACTGAAAGGGCAGCGCTTCAAACTCCCCTCCGTTTCTTAGCCGGGTCGTTGGCTTTAATTGTAAAATTACTGATAAATAATATATTTCTTTATGAATGATTTTGAGAAGGATGAATTAGTCTATCAAATAAACACTACAATAAAAGAATTAAAAGCGTCTGATTCCTTTTATATATCATTCAATAAATTATCATTCTTAAAGTTAGCTGAAAGAGAGACGTATATGAAATTCGGTTTAAGATTGTGTGACTTAGACATATTTGAAAAATTTTCTAATGAAGCTATTAAATTCTCATCTAAAGGAAGTGAGATGATTGCAAATGGTCATACTGATTGGAAAGCTTATAAAAACTCGTTAAAATCCAAAAGACCTATATGGGAATATTTTTTGGGTATTATTGCAATCTTGTCTTTTGCCTATAATGTATTCTCTACTGAAAGGATAAATATAAAGGATAAAAATATAATCGAATTAAAGGATAAATTAATCCAGCAGAAAGAATTACACAAATCGTTTGCAGATAGTATTCATTCCATATTAACAACAAAAGACTCTTTAAATATTCCATAATTATTTTAATTAATAAAACTAAAGCCAGCTGTATATTGCATTTTGCTTGCTAACATTTTAGTTATTTATTTGTTTTCGGGTTAATTCCCATTCATTTTGTAGGTGGTAATTAATTGTCTTTGCAAGTTGCATCCTTGCTTCGGACAACTAACTTAGTAGCCACCTATTTTGTTTGCTGCAAGTTGAAACTTCTACAAAATTTCATTACTTTGGTAGCTGTTAAAAACACTTAAAACGCAAACATACAGTTGTCATTAACTATTCTAATGACTTTGCAACAAAAAATAGGGTAATCCTAAAATTTAGATTTAACTTCAATAATTTACTAGCTCTAAAATAATTTATATATATTTGTTTAAAATGGACAAGTATGGACAGAAGTGGACAAATGTTAAAAATAAGTGATATTGCAGAAAGATTAAATGTTTCACAAAAATCAGTAAGAAGGTATATACAATCAGGTAAATTAACCTCCAACAAAATTGGTGGAGTGCATAGAGTTGAAGAAAGTGAACTTCAAAATTTTCTAAAACTTTCTGTTTACGAAAATGGTGAAGAAAAAGAAGTTGAATCTATTCGTCCTAAATCTAAGAAAACTGACCTTATTAATTGGATTGACATCTCTGAAAACTGGGATAACCCGAAAAAATCTAAGTTAACGTCTGCCGATTTATTTTGTGGCGCAGGCGGAATGGCTAAGGGCTTTGAAATGGCAGGATTTAATCAATTATGTGGTATGGATTGGTTTAAGGAGGCAGGTATCACATACCGACATAACTTTAAACACCCTTTTATAGAAGGGGATATTACACAAAAAAGTATTAAAGAAAAATTTATACAAACTGTACGTAAACAATTAAAAGGAAAACCTTTAACTGTTCTTTCTGGAGGGTTCCCTTGTCAAGGTTTTAGTATGTCTGGCAGTAGAATTATTGAAGACTCAAGAAACTCTTTATATAAAGATATGCTTGAAATTATTGAAGAACTTCAACCAGAATTTATAGTTGCAGAAAATGTAAAAGGGCTACGTTCAATGCTAAAAGGAAAAGTAGAAGATAAAATAAAAGAAGATATTAGAAATTTAGGCTATGAGGTTAACGTTACCGTTCTAAATTCTGCTGATTATTATGTTCCTCAAAAAAGAGAACGAGTTATTTTTATTGCAAATAGAATTAACAAAACAAATTCTCACCCTGCCCCATTATTAGAGCCAGGTTCTTATATCACAACAAAAGAAGCAATTAAAGATTTAATAAAAGTTGAGGATAATAAAGAAATAAATCATGTTAGAACAAAGCATAGTGACGATATGAAAAAAAGACTTTCAAATGTTCCTGAAGGTAAAAGTTTATACGATAATTATTCAGACTCTTGGAAAAAGTGCACTTGGAATGAAGCAAGTTGTACTATTAAAGAAAATCATGGAGGAGTAAATATTCACCCTATTGAACCAAGGGTTATCACTGTGCGAGAAATGGCTCGATTACAGTCATTTCCTGATGATTTCATTTTTCAAGGCTCTAAAGGAAAACAAATGGTGCAAATCGGAAATGCGGTACCGCCATTATTAGCTAAAGCAATAGGATTATCCATCCGTAAAACAATTGAGAAATAATTATTTACAACACCATACATAGTGCGTAACATCCTTTGGGGCGCTACGATACTATGCGTTAAAAATGCAAAAAAAACTCCCATAGTATTGAAAATTCTCTTCGCTGTGTCCGATAGTCATCGCAGCGAATTCAGATTGCGTACCTTTTCAAAGCACATTATTTTCTTCGTTCCCCTTCGGCTCCGCTCAGGGTGCAACTCAAAAAAAAAACGTGCTTTTCAAGACTTTATGAAGCTACTCCAGCATCTCTTTATATAAAAACTTTTTTTGTAATGTTTGTCTTGGTTTATAGGTATAATAAACCATCCCATCTTTAATTTTTATCTCATCAACATACTGGTAATACAGCTTAGTTTCTGCAACAATTTTTCCGGTACTAGAGTCAATTTCTTTCAAATAGTTATACCCTTTTAAATTAAAGAGTCCGTATATTTTTCCATTTACCTCATCCATAATTAATTGCCTTTTCCAAGAACTTTTTTTAGCCGGGTGATGATAATTAAAATCAACACTAGCCAATTCTACGGTGTCATCAATAAATTTCCATATTTTATCTTCGTGATGATCAAAAATATTGATAGTGTCGTTAATTACAAATAAGGGAGCATAAACTTTTTCGTACATAAAATTGTGAGAAAATCCTGTCATTGATGCTGCAATATCATATTTATCTAACCCTTTAAAACGTTTTGCCATGCGCTTTGCAAATTGTTTGTCTGCATTATTTAACATTACATATTCATAATTATATTGCCAATCCATTTCTTTATGCACCACCTCCTTTATCAATGTTACATTGGTATCTTCAGGATTAAAAGCGTAATATTTAAAACGAGGGTATTGCTCTAAAAAATCAGAAAATAAAATTTCTCCATCAAGTGTATCAACAATTGGTTTTATCAATTGGTAAAAATCAGCCAAAGGCAATTCGTACAACGATACTTTATCGTTACTAACTCCTATTCTATAAATGGCTCTTTTACAAATCAAATTGGTATTACCTAAATAATCGTTATACAATTCTATAGGCGTTCCGGGAATAAAATGTTTACTTAAAATTTTCTCATTCTTATCCACCAAATAAATCTCACTATCCTTATTCAAGCGTTTTCCATAAGCCAAAAAGATATATTTATCTTCATAAAAGTCGTAATCAGAAATGCTAATTTTAGTACTCTTAAACACAACATCAGGTTTATGTTCTCCATTAACAATAGCTGTAGGCAAATTTTCTAACTTTAAGGCTAGCTTAACATTTAAATAGATAGTATCCTTTTCTGTATCCAACAATTCATAAGAGGTAACAAAAGAAGTATGGGAAAAAACTAGGGTAATATATTTTTTTCTGTAACAGTTTATTTGATACTCTCCTTTAAGATTAGAGGTAGTTAAATTATTTTGTTTTTGGATTTTAACATGAACATTTGCGATTGGTTTACCAGTAGCAACATTTGTTATGTTTCCAATAACAACAATTTTGTTTTGAGCAATTAGGGAAATCGAAAAAAGAAATCCCACTAAAAAAATAATGTACGTTTTAATCATAAGATGCAAGTTTTAGTTTATGGATGTAAGAAAACCATCTATTCCATAAAAACTAAAAGGATTAATGTTTGAATAATTTAACAACAGTCTTATTAAATTGAATAAGGTATATTCCATTAGCAAAAGCAGAAACATCAACCAATTTTGTGGCAACTGATTGCAATGTTACTTGTTGCATCACTCGTCCTGATAAATCAGTAATGGTTAAAATTCCTTTTTCAGGTTTTTTAAAGTTTATTGTTATTTTATTTGTTGATGGATTTGGATAAACACTAAAAACAGCTTCTTTTTGCTGACTAACCCCTGTAATTAAAGAGCTCCAAGCAATATCATATCCTGCTTTAGCTGTAGCACAATCGGATCGAAACTCAATTAATACTGCGCCACTATTTACATTAATAGAGCTAGGAATTGTTGTTCCTGTATATTCTCCAATTTTAGGATGAAAAACAGTTGTGCCTTCATAAATATATAAATAATCCCATGTAGCTTCTACATCAAACTGATTAACGGTTAGCGAAATACTAGTAGCATTTGTTGGTTGTATCAAAAACAAAGTTCTTTCATCATTGGTGTAATTTCCTGTTGCCCCTCCTAAATCATAAGCATTACCCGTAGCATTAGTATTTACAGTTGTATTAGAAGTAGGGTCATTAATTAGTTTAAAATAATAATCCCAGTCCCAATTAGCACCCGGATCTGTATGGGTTTGATTAGGGAAATGATGATGTCCTTTAATTTTAATGCAACTACCCGGAATGCTAGAAACATTATAACTCGTGGTTCTTGCCCATGGAAAATAGGCTGTTCTTAAAGGGTTAATTCCATAACCACTTTGGGTAATATCTACAACTAAATTTGCTGAAGATTGATACATTGCAGCAGTGTACCAAGTAGAATCATTGATAAAACCCTCATGTTCTAATCCTATTGTATAAGGGTTTTCTGATCCAATATGCCACCCTTTGTCGCTCTCTAACACCATTTGTGTTACTTGTCCATCAGAAGATCGTAGCATGTAATGTGCCGAAGCATTTGCACTACAGTTTTTAAACCAAGAGATTGATCCAGCATAACTTCCTTGCATGGTATGAATTGCCACTGCACTAATTGCTGTTCCGCTTCTCGAGCTAAAATTACATGTTGTTAAATCTAATATTGCTGCAGGATAATCTAGCGATTTATTATTCGGATTTCCTTTATAGGTAATACCTCCATCTCCTTTAATTTCATTTTCTGAGATTTTAATATAATTCGATGATAACACTTTTAAATTAGCTTCACCAAACACCGCTTTAAGGTTTAACTGATAACTTGAAAATTGATAAAATGCTTGGTTTTTTTCATTATTCATAAAACTTAACACCGCATATAAATGAGCATTTAAAGCATAATCTTGCGACAAATTATTATTCGGTAATTCGCTTAAATTTGCTAACACCTTACTTATATTTTGACTTTGAGTTGGAAAAGGGCTTAATAAACCTTGTTCATAAACATAAGCTTTAGCAAAAGCCATAATATTTTGTTGTGGATAATCTACAATTTCAGTTATAGAGATACCTGATACTTGAGCAATATAATTTAAGTTATTTCTAAAATATCCTTTACCATCTAATGTTAAGCCCATCACTCCGTAAGTTTTAGGCAAGCCTACACAGCTTTCTTGTGTGTTTTTTAGATGTTGAAAACGAGTTGTAGTAAAAGAAACTGCTTCTAAAACCCCTTTTGGAATGCTTGGATATTGCTGATAAGCAGCATTAAATTCTTGTTGGAATAAATTAGTTGGTAGCCCTTCATTTTGAGCCAATATTGTAGATGCAACAAAAAATAAAATTGCTAAAAAAGTAGTTTTAAGAATAGTCATCAACATTATATTGCAAGCCCAATACCAACTCTAATAATTGGGTTGGGTTGGGTAAGAACTGAATCGTTATAATCGTTTAAATTCCATAAAACTAACATGTAATAATATGATCTATCGCCTATTTTTTGATTTAAACCTCCACCTACATAAAGGTTAACCACATTAACTCGTGTTCCAGGATAATTGTAGCTATCAGCATTAATTACCTCCGCTTCAACATGCGCTAAAACGGGAAGTATATCAATCAAATATTGAGCAAAAATTCGACCACCAAAAGTGGAGGTTTTAAACCTCACATTTTTATCTTCGTAATACATATAATTTATTCCAACACCGTATAAGAAATGGTCGGTTACAAAATAGGCCGCTGTAGGTGCAATATCTATTAAAGTAACATTACCGAATGACAAACCTAAACCTCCACCAACAGAAACTCTGTTCCAATCAATAAAAGGTTTTTCCTCTTTTTTATCTCCTTTTGCAATTTCCTCATCAGAATCTCCATAGACATAAGAGTCTTCCTCTTCTTGTGCAAACAAGAAATTAACAGAGAACAATAATATTATTATGAATAGTAGTTTTTTCACTAGTAGTTGATATATTTAAGCATCAAATCCAAATTTACTAATTTTTATGTGAAACTTATTGCTTCTTAAATTTATCAAAATCATAAAAAAATATGCTTACAACTACAAATAAGCACCTTCTTCTACTTCTGGGTATATTTCGCTATACTTCATCACATTGTCCATCCCTACTCTTCTATTAATGTGAGACCTGTTCATATCACTTAATTGATAAACTCCTGCTGCGCCTACTAATTCACTAAAACTATGCAATGTTTCGCTATGAAAATTAGTTACTCGTTTTGCTTTATCATCAACATCTAACCCTTTCATTAATGATTTATCTTGCGTTGCTACACCAACAGGGCAGTTATTTTTATTACACTCTAAAGCCTGAATACAGCCTACAGCCATCATCATTGCTCTAGCACTATTTACCATATCTGCACCTAAAGCTATTGTTCTTGCAATATGAAAGGCACTTAAAATTTTACCTGAAGCAATGATAATTATTTCCTTTTTTAAACCATAACCAACTAAGGTGTCGTGAGCAAATGCCAAGGCATCTCTCAAAGGCATTCCTATTGAATTAGAAAATTCGATAGGTGCTGCACCAGTACCTCCTTCTCCACCATCTATTGTGATAAAATCTGGTTTTATTCCTGTAGAAATCATTGCTTTACATAAATCAACAAACTCTTCTTTTCTACCAACACACAATTTAAAACCAACGGGTTTTCCTCCTGATTTATCTCTCAATAACTTTATAAATTCCATTAAACCTGTAGCCGATGAAAATGCAGAATGGCTTGGTGGTGAATGAACATCAGTATGAGGTTTTACATCTCTAATTTTTGCAATTTCTTCTGTATTTTTTGCCGCGGGTAAGATGCCTCCATGACCAGGTTTTGCACCTTGAGAGAGTTTAATCTCTATCATTTTTACATTATCCAATGTTGCCTTTTCGGCAAATGTTTCGGGGTTAAAATCTCCTTCATGTGTTCTACATCCAAAATATCCAGTACCGATTTGCCAAATTAAATCTCCTCCATGTTTTAAATGGTAAGGACTAATTGAGCCTTCTCCGGTATTGTGCGCAAACCTGCCTTTTTTTGCGCCTTTATTTAAAGCCATTATTGCATTTTTACTTAACGAACCAAAACTCATGGCCGAAATATTAAGTAGACTAGCAAAATAAGGTTGTTTACAATCTGGTCCTCCAACCATTATTCTTGGTTTATCATTTATTTCTTTTTCTCCACGAGCATACATCGAATGGTCCATCCACTCATAACCAGCGCGATAAACATCTTTTTGCGTACCAAATGGAACTGTATCATTTACTTTTTTTGACCTCCTATAAATTAAAGAACGAAACTGCCTATTAATTGGAGCTCCTTCAGTATCCGTCTCCACAAAATATTGCATAATCTCAGGACGGATAGCTTCTAACAAATACCTGAAATTACCGATTACCGGAAAGTTCCTTTTAATGGTATGTTTTTTCTGAAAAATATCAGCGTAGCCAATAAGCACAATCGGACCAACAACAATTAAACTCCATAGTATAGGCATCCAATAAATTGCAACAATTGCTATTGTTGTTAGTATCATTATGGATAGGATGATAAATGTATCTCTTACTTTCATAATTTTATGATTTAGATATTATGTTAAATATAAAAACTTAAATCCTATCTCACAAAACTTTACTCTTTATCACCATTAATTTTTCTCGTGTCATTTCATGCATAGAATACTGTATTCCTCCCATTCCAATTCCGGAAGCATCTCGTCCGCCAAAAGGCATCCAATCTACTCTAAAAGCAGTATGATCATTTACCATAACAGCAGTTGCATTTAATTTTTTAACACAATCTAACGCTACATCTAAATTTTTGGTAAATATTGCCGCCTGAAAATGGACCTCTAAACTATTTGCTATTTCAATGGCTTTTTCTCTATCAGAATAAGAATAAATACAAACCACAGGTCCAAAAATTTCTTGAGTAGAAACCTTAACATTTAAAGGTGGATTTAACAAAACTGTTGGTTCATAACAGGTGTCAGAAATTCGTTTTCCTCCTGTTAATAATCTTCCACCCGCAGCTACTGCTTCGTTTACCCATTCTTCAACCCGATCTACTTCTTTTGGTAAAATTAAAGGTCCTACTTCTGTTGCTGAATCCATTTGATTTCCTACCACTAATTTACTTGCCATTTCAGCTAACTGATTGGCTAAATTTTCACAAATAGATGTATGAACAAAAACTCGTTGTACTGAAACACAAACTTGTCCGGCATGGTAAAAACCACCTTTTAATAAAGCCGGTAACATTTCTTCAAAATCTGCATCTTGCGCTACAATAACAGGAGCTGCTCCTCCATGTTCTAAAGCACATCGGGTTCCGTTAGCTAATTTTGATTTTAAATACCAACCCACTTTAGCAGACCCTATAAAGGAAAAATAGTTAATTCGCTTATCCGTAACCAATAATTCTGCAACATCATTTTCACAAATAATTGCTTGACACCACCCTTCGGGTAAACCTGCTTCAGTTAAAATATCTACCAAAGCCAAACAAGACAATGGTGTTGTTAATGCAGGTTTTACAATAACCGGACAACCAGCAGCAACAGCAGTTACTACTTGGTGTACAATTAAATTTAAAGGGTGATTAAAGGCGCTTATTGAAGCCACCACTCCAATAGGTTCTTGCATGGTAAAAGCCAAACGATTTTCTGAAGCCTTAGTTAAGCCCATTGGAATTTGTTCTCCTTTTAATTGACCGATATGTTCTGCAGCTAATTCTACTCCGTTGATAGCTCGTAAAACCTCAACTTTAGAATCCGAATACGGTTTACCTCCTTCTTGTGCTGCTGTTTTTGTTAACTCATCAATACGAGACTCCATAATGTTTGCAGCTCTTTTTAAAATTGCAATTCGCTCATGCGCAGGAATCCATTTTGATTGATCTTGAAACAATTGATAAGCTGTTGCCAACGCTTGTTCTACCTCAGCTTTGCCTACTAAAGGAATTTCTTTGATTAAACTTAAATCGTATGGAGATGTTATTTTTAGCATTTTTATTTTTTTCTAGTAATTTTTTAAAGTTATAAATTATTCTTGATCGCTGTTTCCATTTTTTTGAAACTAAATAAAACAAAACACAAAAAAGCCGTTAACAAGTGAATGCTAACGGCTTTAATAATTTTTATTCTTTATTTAGAATTTCAGTGTAACTCCAAATTTAGCTAAAGCAAGCTCACTTGTTGCTACCTCAACAAACAAACCAAAACTTTCACTCATCATCCATCTACCACCAACAAATACACCAATTTTAAAGTCAACATCTGAAGCATTAAAGTCATTATCATCATAAGTAAAAGAATTGAATCGAATTCCTGTATCAATACCACCATACACATCCCAAGTCTTATTATTCCATTTAGATAAGTGCCATGCCCCTCTAAACATTACATCTACACCTAAATAACTACTATTTCCGTAGTAAACATTATCAGACCCAGAAAATCCCATTGCAACAATACCTCCAAGTGTAACAATCCCAACATCTCCAGTAGGAAACATACCAACTTCAGCAGCTACATTAAAACTTGGCATAACACCATAACTATGACCAAATCCATAACCTTTATACCCATTATTATAATGTCCACTCGGTCCATTAGAGATTCCTCCTCCAATATTCATTATAAAATCGCCTTTATTTACGACATTATCTTGTGCAAAAGAAAGAGTGCTCATAAATGTCACCGCTACAATAAGTAATACTTTTTTCATAATTTTTATTTTATATAATTAACAACAAAGTTAGTCAATAATGTTAAAAACAAGATGTTTAAATGTTAATTTTTTTAACAAAAATTAACATTTAAATCCCTGCATCAAAATAAGATTTCTCAATACTTTCTTGATGATCGGGATGAGTAATATTTACTAGAGCTTTTACACGTTGTTTAATGGTTTTACCATATAAATCTGCCATACCATATTCTGTTACTACACAATGCACATGAGCACGCGTTGTAACAATTCCTGCACCTTGCTTTAAAAACGGAACAATTCTACTTACTCCCTTATTGGTTTGAGATGGCAATGCGATAATTGCTCTTCCTCCATCACTTAAGGAAGCTCCTCTAATAAAATCCATTTGTCCACCAACACCAGAGTACATTCTAGAACCTATAGAGTCGGCACAAACTTGACCAGTTAAATCTATTTCAATGGCAGAATTTATTGCTACCATTTTAGGGTTTTGACGAATAATAGCCACATCATTTACATAATCTGAAGCTCTCATTTCCACAAAAGGATTATCATCTACATAATCATACAGTTTTTTAGTTCCCATTAAAAACGTAGCTAAAGCTCTACCTGCGTTTATTCCTTTTTCATTACCATTAATTACATCATCTAAAATTAAATCGATAACTCCATCACTAAACATTTCTGTATGTAAACCTAAATTTTTATGATTTCCTAATTGCGACAATACAGCATTAGGAATATTACCAATTCCCATTTGTAAAGTACTTCCATTATCAATAACACTTGCTACATAATTAGCAATTTTAGTTTCTACCTCATTAGGCTTACCTAAAACTAACTCAGGAATATCTGCTTCATGCTCTATAAATGTATCTAGTTCTGTGATGTGAATAATTCCGTCACCTAAAACTCTAGGCATTTTAGGATTAACTTGTGCAATAACATGGCTAGCATTATCTATTGCTGCTAGAGTTGCCTCAACAGAAACTCCTAAAGAACAATACCCATGTTTATCTGGAGGCGAAACTTGAATTAATGCCACATCTAAATCAACAATATTTCGTTTAAACAAAATGGGTAATTCACTTAAAAAAACGGGAGTATAAGAGCCATTTCCTGCCTCTAAAGTATGTCTTACATTTTTACCAATAAAAAAAGAATTAACATGGAAGCTATCTTTATATTTAGGATTAGCATAAGGAGCATCGCCCTCAGTATGCAGATGACAAACCTCTACATTTCTTAATTCTTCATGCCTTGCCGACATTGCCCTAATTAATTCTTGAGGTGCTGCAGCTGCAGCATGAATGTAAACTCTATCGTTATTTTTAATGATTTTAACTGCCTCTTCGGCTGATACCGCTTTATACATCTTTGTCTATTTTAATTCTGATAAATTTCAGACTACAAAGATAACCTTTCCGTTATTCTAAGGCATTAAAAAACACATAATTTATTACTTATAAAGCACATTAAATTCGTGTAACCAAATTTGATAAATCCTAAAATATTCTAATAATGCAAACGCTTCATTTTCACTGGAAACAGTTGATTCACAGCCTTGTTTAAATTTATTACGTGTATATATCGCTAAAGAATCTCGTTGCAACATTTCTTCTTTATTCAATAAAAAATTCATTATCCATTCAGGCTTTCTTCTCGCTAACAAATCGCTAACATCCGGACCACTATTTTTATATTCCATCGTATGACAATTGGAGCACTTTGTTTTAAATAAAGTTTGTCCTATTTGCATTAATGAGTCATTTATTGGTTCTAATTTCAATTCTGTAATGGAGCCAACTCCCTTTGGATTGGTTGAGATACTTGTATCCTTAATAGTACAGCTTAGTAATATTAAACATCCTAAAAAAATGGTATATAGTAACCTTTTGATCATTACAATTTTAAAACAAAAAAGAGGGTTAAAATAATTTAACCCTCTTTTTTAATACTAATTTTTAAAACTTATTTGTTTGTTATTTCTTTCTTTTCTTCTTTCTTTTTTGCAGAAATAAACTGAGGTTTAATGGTAATCATTGCCCATCCCCAACTACTTGTTGCATCTGTATATCCTTGACCTTGATAATCTGTTGTTCCTTTAACATAAGCTAATGTTTCTGTAGCTAACATCATAGAATAACCTGCTTTAAAATCAACTCCTTTAGATAATTTAAAACCAAAAGTAACATCTATCTCTGTACCAAAATTAGCATCCATAGTGTATCCTGTATATTTTTCATCTTTAACAGCTGTTACATCTGCCGCAGTTCCATTTGTTGTTGCTTCAGTTAAGTCTGTATTGTATTTAAAACCATCCCAAACATCATTTGCTGCAGAAAATAAATGTACATCAGCTCCTACCCAAAACTTATCACTTTTAAATTTACCTTTTAAATAGATATCATTTAGCCCTACACTTCCACCATGGTTACCTACATAAAAGTAATCCATGTAACCATTAAATTTATGGTTTGTTCCGTAAAATGGATTAAATGCATGGTTCGTTTCAAGATATGAAGCAGTAGTATCTGTTTGACTTTGGCCACTTAAGTATTCGTAACCAACAGCTGCAGTAAATTTATCTGTTATTTTATAAGATACATCAATACTGTAATTCATTGCTGCAATTTTCTTATCATCCTTGTATTCAACATTTCTATTAGCATCCATACCGCCAGTAAAATAAAACGATCCTGCCACACTTAACTTATTCTTTTTATAGGTTAAACGTGTACCATAAGTTTGACTATAGTTATCTTTATAATATGCCGTTACTGCTTGTCCAGAAAATCTAGAAGAATCTAATTGTTCTTTCCCATTATTTAAGAACAAAACACTTGCTCCAAAATCCTTTGACACATCATAATGTGCCCATAAATATTGAAATGCTTTGTAAGAACCAAATTGCGCATCTCTATTTGTTAAACCCGCTTTATCTTGGTTATATGCTGCTGCCAACTGAAACTTCAATTTATCTTTTTTATATTTCAAAATTGCCGCATCATGACTTCTTGCTTGCTGTGCCCAACCTACACTACCAAATATTCTATGGTTATCTAAAATAATCTCTTGTCTACCAAATTTTAATGACCATGCTTTAGATAACAATGCTTCTCCCCAAGCTTCATGCACACCAAAATATGATCCTGAAGTATTCACTTTACTATATGTACCTACCAATTGAGGTTGAGAACCCCAAACGCGAACATCTTGAAGGGTTAATTTAAAAATATATCCTTCTGTTTTATAACCAAAATTTAAACGTGTACGTTGCTGTACAAATGCAGCTCCTGTCTGATTTGAATCCGCTACTGATTTATATCCATTTCGATATTCAAACCGAGGTCTTAATTCGCCATCTAAGGTAAATTGTGCAAAAGATGGTGCTGCGGCTAACATTAACGCACCTCCAAGCAATACTTTTTTAGTAAAATTTTTCATCTTAAATAATTTTAAATTGATAATATTTTATGTTTTAAATTTTAGATAAAGATACTAAGGTCTTTTATTAGTAAAACTGATAGTTATCAGCTCCAATTATGTTATTTATCATCCGAAAATATGATTAGCATCATATTTAATCATTAATAATACGTTTGTAAAACTTACTAAAAGCGACAGGTAAATCAGCTGTTGTCGGTAGTACATTGTAATTATTATGACCAAACATTTGTGGTAAATAATATTTTGCTTGATGCTCTATTGCTAAGGAGAATGTATTAACGTGTTTTTTTTCCAGCTCTCTTAGAGCTTGTTTTACATCTTCAATACCATATTTACCTTCGTAGGTATCATAATCATTTGGTTTACCATCAGATAATAAAATAATCCATTTACGCTTTGTAGGTTCTTTATCAATTAAAGCTCCTGCGTGACGCAAAGCTGCGCCTATTCGAGTATAACCTTCGGGCTCAAGCGCCCCTATTCTATCCCTTACTTTAAACCAGTTTTCTTTAAATGTTTTAATATGGTTGTATCCACAATTATTTCTTGTGCGAGAAGAAAACGTATCTATTTGAAAAGAAATATTGTATTGAGAAAGCACTTCACCAAACAATAAAACGGCTTTTTGCTCTACAGAAAGGATGTGCTCATTATTGGTATAACCATCTGAAGAAAGGCTTGTATCTACTAAAATTAGTATGGATAAATCTTTTTTTCGTTTTCGTTTTGTTGTATAAATTTTATCGGTAGGAGTTCTTTTTGCATTAATATCTGCAAAAGCATCTATTACAGCATCCAAGTCAATTTCTTCGCCAGATACTACTCTATTTACCTTATCATATTCATTATGAATTTGAGCAAAAAGTTTAAACAATTCATTTTTAGTTTTTACATTATCTAAAAGTGTTTTGCTTGCGTAATCGTTCGATTTAGCGGTTATAAATTTAGGATAGACTTTACAAAAATCTACTTTGTACTTCCGTTTTTTATAATCCCACTCATTATAAGAAAGAAATTGACCTTTATCATTTTCTCCTTCAACTAAAATATTGGATTTAGAGTTTACAAATTCGGCTTTATATACCGAGTGAGAAATATCATCTGCTCTAACAGTATGTTTCAAATTCAGCTCTCTAATGGCATCTTCATCATCACTTAAGGTATCATCTCCATCCATTTCTTTAAAAGTGCCATTAAACTCAGAAAGTGTATCTACCTTTTCAAATTGATTTTGAGCAACATTATCTTCAATTTGTTTTTTATCAACCCCTACAGTTGTTACCTCATCACTGGGATTGGCATCCATCTCTGTCGTAATTTCTGAGTCTTCTTTTTTATTGGCACTCTCTTTTGGAGAAGTCGTTGTCATGTTAAATTCATGCGGATTTTGTTTCATAGCTCTTCCGTACAACCAACTAAAATCTGCTTCCTCCTTTTTTTCTAAATAATATTGTTCTAAATCTTGTTTTAACCGTTGGTAAATTTCTTTTACTGGTGGATACTCTTCAAATAATTCAGCTAACACCTCACTATGAAAAGAGGCTGCTTTTTGTTGTGAAACAATTACTTTCTGTTCTTCATTATCATTCCAATTTAATCGCTTTTTTTGCTGAACAGATAAGTACAGTACTCTAAAAATATAAAAATTGATGTTCTGATCAATTGTGCTACAAAAAGCAATAGATTTAGGTAAATAAAATTTTAAACCAGACCAGCCTCCTTCTCTTTCGGAAGTAATAATTTCATTTTGATAACCCGACAAGGCTCTCGAAAAAATTGTTAAGCGCGGCTTTAAAGGTTCTAAATAAACAGTACGCACCTCTAATTCCTCATCAACTTTATGAGTTAGTTTTTTATAAAACTTATGAATTCTTTTAAATATGAGCTGATCTATTTCCATTGTTAATAGCAATGATGTATAATTTCAAAACTAAATAGATTCTATTCATTCTTAAATGATAATACTCATACTTTTTTTTTTATAATCAAGAGTCTTTTATTTTTCCCTTAATTTTATTAGCCATATTCTTTACTAGTTTAATACGCTTACAAAGCTTAAGGCTTTGTTCTCATTCTAAACTTGAATAAAAAATAACTTTTTTAATTACCTTGTTTTTATTTTAACAACAGAACCATAATTTATGGTGATGAGATTAAAAGAATCTTCTAGGGCTATCCCTCTTATTTTTGCTAAAAGAGATCTTATAACTCCGCTATGTGTTACTATTGCAATTTTTTGATGTTTACTATTCAACACAACACTATTATAAAATTCTAATACTCTAACATTTAATGCTATATACGATTCGCCATTTAATGCTGGAGTATTCACAAAATCAGCATACCATGGTTGTATCTCAGACAATGGTATATCATCCCATTTTTGCATTTCCCAATCTCCAAAATTAAGTTCCATTAAACGGTTTTCTGAAATACAATTCTGATCAATTTTTTTAGCCAATTGTTTACATCTTTTTAAAGGACTGCTATAGACAACATCAAATTGCTTGGGGAGTTGTTTTAACACAAGCTCTACTTCTTCAGTAAAGGAATTTGCCAATTCAAGATCGCTTTGTCCGTAACAAATGCCTTTTTCTACCTTTGGTGTGGTATGCCTAATTAAATAAATTTCCATATCATAATAACACTAATATAAAAAGCCAATTCTGTTATTTGTTGGGTAGCACCCAAACAATCGCCTGTATAACCACCAATCCATTTATTAAAATATTTGCCTAAAAAATACTTAATACCGAAAACCGGAATTAATGATAAAACTAAAAAATAATTATTAGAAAAATAGCTCAATCCTAATAATGGAATTAACGTAAAAACACTTGCTAGTAGCAAAATACTTGCCCCAGATTTTTTAGTAACTAACCTTACTTTACTATCACCTTTAACACGGGCATAGCTATGTGTAAAAAGAAAGGTGGATGCTGTAAACCTACTCACTGTATGCCCAGAAATTGTAAATAGAAGAATTTGAAGTCCACTAATCTGAGCGTATGCTTCTAATAAAACAGACACTTTTAAAGTAAACATTAAAATAAGTGATATTACACCATAAGCTCCTACACGACTATCTTTCATAATGTGTAAAATCTTTTCTTGGGTCCAACCACCACCAAATCCATCACAAGTATCTGCCAACCCGTCTTCATGAAAAGCCCCTGTTATTAATACTGAAGTTATTAAGGAGAATACTATTGCAACAAAATCCGAAAGAATAAAATTTGTTAATACAAAAATTGTTGCTGATAATCCTCCAACCACCCAACCTACAACAGGTAAATATTTAGTGCTTAAATGTAAATGTTCACGATCATGCTCTACCCACTTATATACAGGAAACCGAGTATAAAACGAAAAAGCAGATAAAAGTATTTGTACTTCTTTTTTCAAATTTTAATTTATTTTTAAGATTATTCTACCTCTTTATTAGAAACTCCAGCACTTTCAAAACTTGCCATCTCATTTAAAAAAGTAACAGCCGATTGAATAATTGGATAAGCCACTGCTCCACCTGTTCCTTCTCCTAATCTCATATTAAGATCAAGAAGTGCTTCAACATTTAAATAATTTAACATTTTTTGATGTCCTTTTTCATGAGAAGTATGTGTAAAAATACAATAATCCAACACTCCTTTATTTATTTTTGATGCAGCCAATAATGCAGCTGAAACAATAAAGCCATCTACCATAATGGTCATTTTTAAAGCTGCAGCTTTTAGCATTGCACCAGTCATCATTGCTATTTCAAACCCTCCAAACAAGGCTAGTTTATCAATTGCATCTTCTGATATAATATTGTGTTCAATTGCTTTTTTCAATACTTTTATCTTATGCTGAACCCCTTCACTATCCAATCCTGTACCAGCGCCTACACAATCCTCTATAGGTATTCCTGTATAAACAGCCATTAATACTGCGGCAGCTGAAGTATTACCGATTCCCATTTCTCCAAAACCAACAACATTACAACCTCCTTCTTGAATTTTAGCTACTATTTCTGCTCCTTTATCTAATGCTTGAGAACATTCTTCTTTAGTCATTGCAGGTTGATTCGCAAAATTTTTGGTTCCATAAGCTATCTTAGCGTTGATTAAATCTGCTCCTTTCTCAAAATCAAAATTAACCCCAGCATCTACCACTTTTAACGTAATATTATTTTGTTTTGAAAAAACATTAATTGCAGCTCCTCCTTGTAAAAAATTAAACACCATTTGATACGTTACTTCTTGTGGATATGGACTTACCCCTTCTTCTGTAATGCCATGATCTCCAGCAAAAACAATAATATGCGGATGTTTAAGAACAGGCGACAACGTATCTTGAATCAAACCTATCTTTTTGGCAATTATTTCTAACTTGCCTAAAGAGCCAACAGGCTTGGTTTTTAAATCAATTTTGTTCTGTAAATCTTCTGACAAACCAAAATTAATTGGTTCAATTTCAAATACTTTCATCATCTTATTCTAATTCGTTTTCTGATTTTAAATATATTTCTTTTAATGCTTCATTGATCTCCTCTGAAGGATTTTCCCACATTCCTCTTTGAATCGCTTCCAGCATCCGTTCAGACATATCTCTTAATGCCCACTTATTGTGTTGTTGAATAAATTCTTGATTTTCTTGATCTAATAAATATGCCTCGGTAATTCCCTCATACATAAAATCTTCAATTAGATTGGTGGTGGCATCATAAGCAAACAAATAATCCATTGTTGCTGCCATTTCAAATGCTCCTTTATAACCGTGATCTCTCATTCCTTTCATCCATTTAGGGTTAACAACTCTTGACCGATAAACTTTAAGCAATTCCTCTTTAAGGGTTTTAACTTTAGGATTTTCTGGTCTAGAGTGATCTCCAAAATAAGTTTCGGGCATACTTCCTTTTTCCAAATTAACTGCAGCTGTCATCCCTCCTTGAAACTGATAATAATCATCAGAATCTAATAAATCATGTTCTCTATTATCTTGATTTTGAATCACTACCTCAACATCTGCCAATCTTGTTTTAAAGGTTTCGTGAGCCGATTTCCCTTCATTTTTACTTCCGTAATAAGCATAGCCACTCCAATTAATGTAAACCTGAGCCAAATCTGCTTGTGTTTCCCAATTCTTTTCATCAATCAAACCTTGCAAGCCTGCGCCATAAGCTCCTGGCTTAGACCCAAATACTCTATAAAGCGAACGTTCTTCTGCTTGCTGCTCATCCAACCCTTTATTTATCCATGCTTCTTTTTCTTTGAGGTATCGCGCTTTAATTGGATTTCTGTCTAATGACTCTTCCAATTGTGCTACTTTCTCTATTGCAGCATTAAACAACGAAATAACATCTGGAAAAGCATCTCTAAAAAACCCAGAAATTCTTAACAAAACATCTACTCGTGGTCTTTTTAATGTTAGTAATGAGATTACTTCAAAATCTTTAACACGCCTATTTGATCCTTGCCAAACTGGACGGACACCAATTAATGCGAATGCTTGTGCAATGTCATCTCCTCCAGTTCGCATAGTAGAAGTTCCCCAAACAGAAATACCTATTGAAGTAGGGTATTCTCCTTTTTCTTGAAGATATCTATCTATCAAATTTTGAGCACTTTTTGTTCCCAATTCATATGCCGAGGCAGAAGGAATTGTTCTTACATCTACTGAATAAAAATTTCTTCCTGTTGGCAATATATCTAATCGTCCTCTTGTTGGTGCTCCAGAACCTCCGGCTGGGACATACAACCCGTTTAATCCATTTAACAGGTTACCAATTTCATCAGTTGTTCTTGCTAATTTTGGTAGGGTAGATTTTTGTATAAACTGCCTAATCTTAGCAATTGGATTATCAATATTTTCTATAACCTGCTTTTCATTCGTTCTTAATAATTCGTTTTTAAAACTGTTTTTGGCAATTACTTCAAGTTGCTCTACAGCTTTTCCTTTTGTTCTACACAACACCCCTTCAACCATTGCATCAAAGGTTTCTTCATAATCACAATCTAATGGATCAAATCCTAAATTTAAATCTTGAGCAATGGCTTGTGTTATTCCTAAAATATTTTGTTGTGGTAAGCGGTGCAGTGCAACCAATAAATCTAACAACTTTTCGGCTTCTGGTAACTGTCCAAAAATATGAAGTCCACCTCTTATCTGTGCTTCTTTTAATTCACACAAATAACCATCAATCACTTCTAATAAAGCATCAATATCTTTACCATCTTGATTTAAATCTACCTTTAAATTAGTGGTATTTACAAGTTCTTCTATTTTCTTTTTAATTAAGATGGCTCTTCGAGGATCCAATAAAGCGGACTCATAAAATTCATCAATTAACAATTCTAGTTTTAATAAATCTCCATAATTTTCTGCCCGGGTCATTGGCGGTATAAGGTGATCTATGATTACTGCATGGTTTCTTCTCTTAGCCTGAGTTCCTTCACCAGGATCATTAATAATAAAGGGGTAAAAATGTGGAACTTCTCTTAAAATAGCTGCAGGAAAACACGTTTCTTTACTTAACGCGACACCTTTTCCTGGTAACCATTCTAAATTTCCATGCTTTCCGATATGAATGATAGCATCTGCATTAAAGTATTGCTGTACCCATACATAATATGCTAAATAAGCATAAGTTGGTGGTAAGTCTGGAGAATGGTAAGTAGCCTGTAAGTCTATGTTATACCCTCTATTTGGCTGAATGCTTAAAAAGATATTTCCTAAACAAACTCCTGGTATTAAAAATGCTCCATCTCTATAATTGGGAGATTCCTTTGGATTTCCCCATTGTTGCTCAATTTTTTCTCTAAGCGTTATTGATAACTGATTATAATATTGATAGAAATCTGATTCCTTAATTGATATTGCCGCACTACCCGAAGACAAAGAAGCTAATTCGTTGGTTACATTTTCTGTAAGCAACGCCATCAACTGTTCGGTATCTGCGGGAGTGTTTTCTCCTAAACTGTAGTTTGCATCTTTTAAGGCTTCAATTATATTTATGGTACTTGCGGGAGTATCTAAGCCTACACCATTAGCTAAACGACTATTTTTACTGGGGTAATTGGGTAATATTAATGCTATTTTTTTTAACTTATTAGTTGTTTCGTTTAAACGAATCCAAGCTGCAGCATGTTTTGCAACAAAATCACACCCTTCTTTATGAGGTACATATTGTACAATTTCAGAATCTGTTAAAGGATCTTTTTCTGCAGCCTCTTTAAAAGAAATAGCTGTTGTAATAATTTTTCCATCCACCTCTGGTAAAGCTATGTTCATTGCTACATCAGTTGGTGGTAAGCCAAACATTCCATCAAACCAAGTTTGTTGATTGCAACTTGCCATTATTGCCTGAATTACTGGCACATTAAAGTTATCAAACAATCCTGGCTCGTCCGTATCGTTAAACGATTGTATCGAAAACCCTGTTGTATTAATAATTACTTTAGGATGAGCCAATTGATGGCTTTTTAGCAAATCTGTAATATTTTTTTCAATATCTTGATCACGATAGCTTAATGCCATTAAGGTAACAGCAACAATTCCTTGTTGTTCCAATTTATTTGTCATCTCAATAATTGAAGCCAAATTATCTGCTAAATAATAACTCCGATAAGCAAATATTAAAACAAAGGGCTGATTATCAATAATTTTCGGGCTTACAAGTCTTCCTTCCTTTGGATGATATAAAAATAAGTCTGGTATTATAATTTTTTCTTTTACATCAAATTTAATATTCAATGTTGCTTTCATTATTATTTTTAGAGCCTCTTTTGTATTCTCTTTTCCGCCAGCTAACAAATATTTCCAAATAACATCTACTTTTTGTAGTCCTAAAGTGGATAACTGCATTAACTCTAAATCGGGTTTATTATCTCCTGGTAAAAAAATTAGTTGAATATTATGTTCTTCTGCATGTTCAACAATAGCCTCACATAAATAAGAAAAATAAGAAGTACCTCCCAACAACTTTAATACAATCACTTTCGCTTCAGACACTACCTCATCTATATAAGTATCTATGGTTAACTCTTGTTTAAAGTAGGTTAGGTTTGCCAAACGTAAACTTGGTAGGTTTGGATTTTCTAACACTAACTCGGCATACATTTTATTTACCGTATACAGTTCAGTATCTGCAGCAGATAAAAACAAAATATCTCCTGGTTTTTGTTGTATATAAAAAACCCCTTCATCATTTGGATTCCATCCTCCAGGTATTGTAGATATTAAATGCATCTTTTTTAATTATTAATTAGTTCGTCTCTTCTATTAGCAATGATAATAAACCCGAAGTAATAGCAAATACAGCCATAACGCCAAAAACTAAATTAAATCCAAATTTCATTGCAAATAGTCCTCCTACAATTGCAGCAATTCCTTCAAAAATTGAGCGATAACCGAAAAAATTAGAATACAAATGTCTCTCCTTTCCTTTTTCTAAAGAAGTTGCAATAATGGCACTCCACGAAGGATTAATAATTGTTTCTCCTAATGATAAAATTCCTTGAATTAAAAAGACATCAAGCGGCTTATTTGCAAAAATATACGCTAAATAACCAATCCCCATAATGGTATAACCAGCAAACATCATCAGTTTTTTACTTATTTTATCTTCTTTTATTCTGGCAAACAAAAAATAAAACACCCCTTTTAGTAGTGCATAAATACCTATTGCTATTCCCGCATCTATCAAATCTCCACCAATATCTTTAATAAAAATAGCATAAATAGGGGCCAATAAATTAGCTCCTGAATGAATTAAAATAGAAGTAAGTAATAATAGCTTAACGTTTTTATGCATGGTATATTTTTTTTATGCTTTAACAGCAGATAAATCTAAATTCTTTCCGATAACAACTAATTTAGTTTTACGGTCTTCATTTTCTCTCCACTGTCTTTCAAAATAGTATTCGAAACGAGAACCTACTCCTTGTAACACCATACGCATTGGTTTATTCGGGATATTAACAAAGCCTTTTATTCTATAAATTTCATGATTTGCTACTAGCTCCTTTAATTCTTCTACTAACACTTTAATATCTGCTGTTTCTGAATATTCTAGTACCGTACTTTTAATGTCATCATTATGATGATGGTGGTGCCCGTGTTTATGGTGGTTTTCATGAATTGAAGGACGATTATCCACATCATCTTCAGCTGTAGCTCCTACACCTAATAATAAAGCGTTATCTAATTCGCCATTTACAACAGAAATAATTTTAGTATTTGGTCTGGCTTTATCTGTTATTATTTTATTTATTTCTTCGAATTTCTCATCATCAATTAAATCTCTTTTGCTCACTAATACAAGATCTGCACAAGCTAATTGATCTAAAAATAATTCTTCTATTGGTGTTTTATGATCTAATGAATCGTCTGCTAAACGTTGTGCCTGTACACGTTCTCTATCACAAATTTCTCCGGTAGCCAAACCTACTGCATCTACCACAGTAATTACTGCATCTATTGTAATGTGAGGTTTTAAATCTGGCCAATTAACTGCTTTTACTAAAGGTTTAGGCATTGATAACCCTGAAGTTTCTATCACAATATGATCTATCTCTTCTTTACGCTCCAATAATTGTAACATTGATGGTAAAAACTCTTCTTGAACTGTGCAACAAATACATCCATTTGGTAATTGAATAAGATTACATTCATCCTCTTCGCAACCTGCAGAGCCTATCAGTTCTCCGTCTATATCAACCTCTCCAAATTCATTAACCAAAACGGCTATACGTTTACCATTGGCATGCTTTAACATATTATGTACAAGAGTGGTTTTTCCTACTCCTAAAAATCCTGTAACTATTGTAATTGGTATTTTTTTCATTCTTTTTTTTTTGTGATTCGGCAATTACCAAAATCAATGTTTATTATTTAGTCTAGTAATAAATCAATAGCCAAAAGGCTCTAGACCTTATCATTTTCTGGATACCCAAATTCGCAGGAAACTATTCATTTAATCAATCTGACTTTAAACTGTTTCTCTGCGTTCCAATCAAAATAACAAAGCGGAATTATTTAACAGCTTTCTTTTTTCTTTTGTACAAAAATAGGTTCCATTTTTCTTCTGCCACACCGTGCTTATCCATTTCTGAACGAGCCATTGTAAAAAATAAATCTGACAAACGGTTAACATAACTTGATATATAATCATGTACACACTCAGGATCTTCTCGCATTAGTGTTACTAATGTTCTTTCCCCTCTTCTTATTTGTGTTCTACAAACATGACATAAGGCTGAAATTTCATTTCCTCCTGGCAATAAAAAATAATCGGATGGAGCAGACATATTTCCTTCCATAGTATCTATCCATTGTTCACAAAATTCAGCTCCATCTTTAGGTTCTGGATTCGGATTTTCTTTTTTAGAGTCTGACGGACGTGCTAAATGCGACATCATATTCATCATATCTTTTTGGATACGATGCAAGTTTTGTTGCCATTCGTGCTCATTACCCAATTTCGATCGCATTAATCCAATTGTAGAGTTTGCTTCATCTAAAGCACCTAAACATTCTATTCTTGGAGAATCTTTAAACTCTCTTTTACCTCCAAAAACTCCTGTTTGCCCTTTATCTCCTTTTCGTGTGTATATATTCATAGTTTTCTTTTTTAAAATGATAATCTATTTAACGTCTTTCCATTGGTTGTAATGGATAATACTATCTAATTCTAATCTGGGCAGCCACCCTTTTTTTTCTAATTCTGGTTTTTCGTAAAACGAACTAACGTAACCAATACATAAATAAGCTATTGGAATAATATCTTTTGGCATATTTAACGCCTCTCGCAATGTATCATGACTAATAATACTTACCCATCCTACGCCTAAATTTTCTGCTCTGGCAGCTAGCCAAAGATTTTGAACTGCACAAACCGAACTGTACACATCCATTTCTTTGTTTTCTGTTCTCCCCAATACAACGGAACCCGATCTACTTTTATCACAAGTAATACAAATACCTATTGGAGCCTCCAATATGCCCTCTAATTTAAGCTTTTTATAGGCTTCTTGTTTTTCGGTATCAAACATTGTAACCGCTTTTTTATTGGCCACCTCAAAACCCGCTTTTATCTTTGCTTTTACTGTAGAATCTTTTACTACAACAAAATCCCAAGGCTGCATAAAACCAACACTAGGGACATGATGTGCCGCAGTTAAAATTCGCATTAATACCTCTTCAGGAATTGCATCTGCTTTAAACTCTCCCCTAACATCTCTCCGATTAAAAATCGTTTTATAAACAGCATCTCGCTCAGCTTCAGTTATCATCATAATTGTATCTCCTTTTTAGTTACTTCTGCTAATAATTCTTGATAAAGAATTCGCAACAATTCATCTTCACCAAAATAGAAATGCATATAGGAAGCAATTACATTTTTATATCGATAAATTTTTGTTTCCACTTCTTTTCCTCTAGCATTCCAAACTGTTCCGATAGTCTCTATTTGCTCAATATCAATAATATTAGAATAATGAAACTCGTGCCCCTTTAACTCATAATTATTAAACTTTACAGTGCGGTAACCTAAGTTTAATTTCATTTTAGCCATAGATGATGAATAATTAAAAATACCAGCCATCTTAGCTTTAATACCTTGTTGATCAATAATAAATTTTCCGAGATACATCATCCCTCCGCATTCCGCAATTATTTTACCTCCATTTTCTGCATAAGCTTTAATACTATTTAGCATTAAATCATTTTGTGTAATTTGTTTTGTATACATTTCGGGGTAGCCTCCTGGCAGATAAACTAAATCCGCATGTGGCAATTGCTTATCGTTTATAGGACTAAAAAAAACAACTTCTCCCATTCTTTTTAGTGCTTCAATATTTTGAACGTAGCTAAAATTAAAGCCTTCATCTTTAGCAACGGCTATTTTAAATCCAAGTGATAAATCAGTAGGTATCAGTGATGCTTTCTGCTTCACTTTTTTTGTAGTGATTTTTAACAACTGATCAATATCAACTGTTGCTTCCATTTGCTTTGCTACTCTTTCTACAACGTTATTGTAGTCCTCCATTTTATCAATAGACAAGCCTAAATGCTTTGATGGAATTTCGCACTCTGGCAAAAATGGTAAACGTCCTAATGGTTGTATTCCTACATCAGTACAAGCTTCTTCTAAAAATTGGTAATGACTTTCGGTATTTACTCTATTAAATATTACACCTGCAATATTTAACTCTTTATCAAAATTTTTGAAGCCATACAGTAATGGTGCCACAGAGTATGCTACCGATTTTGCATCCACCACAAAAATAATAGGCAGTTGTAATAATTTTGCCAATTCGGCAGTACTTCCTTCTTGTTTTTTGGAACCATCAAACAAGCCCATTACACCTTCTACACAAATAGCACTTGCACCGTTAGAGTAAGTAGCATAGGTTTTATCAATATCATCTCTAGACATCATAAACAGATCTAAGTTTACGCCTATTTTATCGCAAGCAATTTTATGAAACTTAGGATCAATATAATCTGGTCCACATTTAAATGGTTGGGGAGTTAATCCTCTATTTTTTAATGCTCGAAGTAATCCTAAAGTAACGGTAGTTTTACCGGCATTACTTGTTGGTGCTGCAATTATAAATTGAGGTATCATTTTATTTAATTTTTACAGGAATTCCTGAAACAGTTAACGTTACTTCATTTGCCAAACTTGCAATGTGTTGATTTATTAACCCCTGTAAATCGGCAAACCTTCTTGCCGAATTGTCCATTGCAACTCCTCCCATACCAATTTCATTACTCACAACTATTAGCTGGCAATTTTGCGCTATCAGTTTACTCCATATTTTTTTAGCTTCTGCTAGTGCCAGATCTTTATCATATTTGTTGTTAAAAAAAATATTTGTTAACCAAAGCGTAATACAATCTATTAGTACCACTTGATTATTAAAATCATGGATATCAATATTTACTTCTTCCTCTATTGTTATCCAATTACTAGCTCTATTATTTTGATGTGTTATTATTCGCTCGTTATGTTCGTCATCCCATTTTTTAGATGTTGCCAAATATATAGGATTATCAGACAATGCTAAGCCTACTTTTTCGGCATAAGCACTTTTGCCCGAACGTTGACCTCCTGTAATAAAATGTACTTTTGCCTGACTCATGATACTGTAATTAAACGTTCATATTTCCCTTTTACGCTCTCGCTAAAGGTTTTAGCTAGCCCTAATTTTACTTGCCCTTGCTCTGCATCAATAACGGTTAAATTATCTATTTTTTTGCAATAGGTTTGATAAGCCAAAACTGCTGCTTTAAAATCATTAGCTCCTCCATCATTAAATTTCCCATCAGTAACAATAACTAGCTCATACTTGGTTTGTAGCTGTTTATTGGTTAACTCTTTTATTTTTTGAAACGCAGAAATTACATTTGTTTTTCCTCCAGTTTTTATCTCCTGTAGTTTTTCAATTAACACCTTTACATCTGTGCAAGATTCAGCTATCAATTGAGCATCTCCATCATAAAGAGAAATTAAGGATAACTGAACCTTTGAAAATTGATTTTTTTGTGCAAATTTCTCAATTAATCCTTTAGCGTAAGCAATCACGTTATCTTTAACCATTGACCCACTAGAGTCTAATAAAAAAATAATATTTACTGTAGTTTTCGATTTTTTTGATTGATGTTTCAATTCAAATTTATCTTTTGCTAAATATTGCCCTACTGTTTTGCGTTTATCAATATTTTCTTTTTGTGGTTCTGAAGCAACATAGCTTGTTGATAATGCATTATTTAACTGTTCCAAATTCCCTTTTTTAGCGGCATTATCTGAAGCTACTTTATTGATAAATTGATTTTCGGGTAAAATGGAATTAAAGGTATGTTCATTTAACAAATTGTTATTTTCTTGCGTTTTATTTGGAGCTTGATTTTTATTGTTTTGCTGGTTATTCTGCGAATCTTTTTGTTGGTTATTTTGCAAATTATTACTTCTATGATTTAACACAAATGGAGCAATTATTTGTATATGCTCATCAGAAACAGTATCGCAATTTTGCAAAGCAGCATAAGCTCTAGCTGTTTTAAGTAACAAAATATCTGCTCTCAATCCTTCAACCTGATGTGCTGTAGCAATGGTAGCACACAGCAATAATTGATCATTATTATAAGTAACGTTAGTTAATCTACTTTTTGCTGATTTTATTTGTTGATAAAGTACTTCCTGATCAGTAATATAGTTTGCAATAAATACAGCAGGATTATCATCAAAATTTAATCTATTCGTTATAATTTTTACTCTTTCTTCTAACTTTGTAGTTGTATTAATGTTAACACTTAAACCAAAACGATCTTTCAGTTGTGGGCGTAGATCTCCTTCCTCTGGATTCATTGATCCAATGAAACAAAATTTGCTATCTAATTTTTTTGAAAAACCTTCTCGCTCTAATTGATACGAACCTGATGCAGATGCATCCAACAATACATCCATTAAATAATCATTCAATAAATTAATTTCATCAACATACAACACACCTTGATGTGCTTTTGCTAACAATCCAATTTTTAACTCTTCTTTTTTATCGTTTATTAATTTTTCTAAGTTTAAATAACCTAAAACGCTATCCTCAGAAGCTCCAATAGGCATATTAACAAATGGAAAATGATTGTGCTCACTCATGAGCTGAGCTAACGATCTAATTAAAGTGGTTTTTCCTGTTCCTTTATCTCCAATTGCCAAAACGCCACCAATAGTAGGATCAATAATATTTAAAATTAAAGCCGTTTTAAAATCCTCTTGTCCAACAATAGCTGTAAAAGGAAAAGTATGTACTTGTTTTTTAGTCATCTTTTAAGCGATTATTGAGTTATAAATCCAATAACTTCCAAGAAGAATAGAAGCTGCACCAGCAACACCATTCATCCATTTAAAAATAGATAAATTCTTTTCTAAAAAACGGCTCATTACCGAAATTAAGGTATAACTATAAACTCCCATTGCTAAAATTATCCCAAAAGATTCTACTAACAAAACAATAATAGCATCTGTAAAGGTAGCAGCACTAAGCACTAATGCAGAAGTCAAAGCTCCACCAGTTCCGGCAAGTCCGTGTAACATTCCAACCCAAAAAGACCGGTTCATAGGGTTCATCGCTATTTCTTCTCCAGATTTTCCGTGTAAATGAATAGGGTTTGATGCTGTATGCTCATGCTCTTGAATTTCTTTATGTTCTTGAATTATCTCATTTAATTTATGATTTCTTTTGATGGCAAGCACCCCTAACCAAACCATAATAGGACCAACAGATAGCTCTGCCCAAAAAGAAATATTTTCTACAAAAAGACTCACTGTTGATTTAAAAGCCAAAGCAATTCCGCCAAAAAGCAATAACGTAGCAGAGTGCCCCATTGCCCATTGAGATGCTTTAAATACGGTTTTAATAGATACTCTTTCTTTATTAATAGCATTTTCGGTAGCCAGTACCGAAACCGCAGTTATATGATCAGGTTCAAAAGAATGTAAAATACCTGCCATTAATGGTCTTATTAAATTTGTAAACGTCATTGTTTTTTATATTTAATGAATTCTCCATTTTTACCTATTAAGTAAAAGTTTAATTCCGTATGATTAATAATTTTCTTCGTGTGCTTATAACAAAGGCTCAAAATAGATTGATACAAAGGTTCATCGTTGTTAAACGGAAAAATTTCTGTTAATCTTCCTGCCATATTAAGGGTCATTATTTTTTCTGAAAGATCAGCATCATAACCACACTTCAACGCTACTTCTGTTATAAATTCTTTATTCCAACTGGATATACAACTATGCGTATCGGTTTTTCCTACAGCTAACTTTACTGCTTTACCAAGCATTATACCTATGGTTACTTTTCTAATTTCTGTTTCCTTTATTTTTCGTAATGTTTCGCCAATCCAATTTCCATAATGAATAAAAGATTGTTCTGTTAATTTAGGAAACAATGTTCTTAAATACTTCTCACTTCGTGCTCCAGAATTAATCACTAACTCATCAATTCCATTGGCTATTGCCACATCAATTCCTTGTTCTATACTTGCAATGTAGGAAGACGAAGAGTATGGTTTAACAATTCCGGAAGTACCCAAAATAGATAAGCCATTCATTACGCCAACCCGTTCATTTAGCGTTCTTTTAGCTATTTTTTTTCCATCTACCACAAAAACAGTTACTGACAGCCCACACTCTAAATCATAATCGTGCAATAATTTATTTAATGCACTTTTTATCATTTTACGAGGCACAGGGTTTATTGCTGGTTCGCCAACTGCTAATTCTAAACCAGAAAGTGTTACTGTTCCAACACCTTCGCCAGCAATAAACTGAATTTCTTTTTCTTTAGTCAATTGAATTTCGCAACCAACTTCTGCTCCATTAGTAACGTCAGGATCGTCTCCTGCATCTTTAATTACACTGCATTTTGCCCAATCGGTTGTAAACTCACAACTTTTAATTGCAATTTCTAGTTTCTTATCAATTGGCAATTGCACTTTTATTTTTTCTTGCTGTTGCTGAGAAATAATAGCTGTCAATGCCCCTTTTGCCGCAGCTGTAGCCGAAGTACCTGTTGTAAACCCATCTCTTAATGGTCCTTTTGGAATTGCTCTTAAACTCATCTTCTTTCTATATTTTGAGTTATGAGTGGTGTAGTATGATTTGAAAGCAGTAGCGATCGTAATTCTTCAACATCAAATACTTGCTTAAAATAACTTGGTATTTTAGGTTTTTTAATAATAATGATTGGAATATTTAAGTTAAGTGCTGCTTCAATTTTTACAGATAAAGCTCCACTATTACCACTTTCTTTAGTAATAATAATTTCAATTTTTTTCTCTTTGAATACTGCAACCTCAGCAGCTACGTTTTTATTGGGAAAACCTAAAATTAATTGCTTTTTTGGAAAATTATTTTTCAATGCCAAATCAATTGAAGAAGTTCTGTTTAATATTCTAAAGTAGGCTAATGTATTTTTCCAATAAGGGGCTAATTTTAAAATAGATTGCACCCCAGTTAAAGCCAACAGTATTTTCCCTTTATATTTTGTTTTAAAAAGACTTAAAGCCTCATCATACCCATTAACATAATAAACTAACTCATTTATTTTTCTAGTTGGATAAATTCTATTAAACCTTACTATAGGAGTATTGGTTGTTTGAGTAACATTATTAATTGTTTGGTGTAAAATTTCTGCAAAAGGGTGTGCCGCATCAATTATGGTAGTTACCTTCTGTTTAATAATAAACTCCTTTAGTTGAATTTCGTTTAACGCTCCAAAACGATAAATAGCATTGTTACTTGGTTTAAAATCAATTTCCGTTTTTGTAGAATAGACAAAAGGAAGCTCTTCGCTATTCAGCAAAGCGGCTACTTTTTTCCCTTCTGTTGTTCCTCCAAATACGAGTATCATTTCTTTTTAATTATGAGTTTTAAATGTTGAATTATAAGTTAAGGTTAGTTATACCTACTTAACATCAAAACGCGCTATATAAATCATTTCTATTTTGAAATTAAATTGATATTATTTGTTTTTTCATTCTTCATTTATAATTTGCGAAGCACTACTCCGTTACTACAAACTTTTTATTTGTTCTAAAAATGTGTTTCCATTCTGGACTGTAAAGCTGAGATCTGTTTTTACGTGCTCCAATAGCATGACCAACAACTATTAATACCGTTCTAGTTTTTTTACTGTCTTTTACAATTTTTGCCAAATCTTTTAACTCTCCTTGATATATTTCTTCATCCTTCCATGATATTCTATACATTACTGCAACTGGTGTAGTATCATCAAAATGCGCTAACAATTGTTCTTGTACATTTTTAGCAATTCCAACACTTAAAAAAATACACATTGTAGCATTTGTTTTAGCAAATGCAGCAATGCTTTCTTTAGGTGGCATTGGTGTTTTACCTTCTCCTCGTGTTAAAACAATAGATTGTACTACTTCTGGAATGGTAAACTCTGATCTTAAAACTGCTGCCGCGGCACTAAATGTTGATATTCCAGGTACAATAAAGTAATCCATTCCTAACTCATCAAAAATGGTCATTTGCTCTTGAATAGCACCATAAAGTGAAGGGTCTCCACATTGTAAACGAACAATAGAGTTTCCTTTTTTATAATGCTCTTGCATCAAATTAATTTGCTCTTCTAAAGTCATAGAAGCTGAGTTTCTTACCACTGCTCCTTTCTTACACCAATTTGTCATTTCTTCAGGAATTAAACTTCCTGCATACAATACACAATCTGCATTTTCTAAATACTGCTTTCCTTTAACAGTAATTAATTCTTCATCTCCAGGCCCTGCTCCAATAATTGCTATTTCAGCTTTTCGCTCAGCATGAGGATTAATAGCAACAGCGAATGTAAATTTTTCATTATTATCTAACAGTACTTTGTTTTTTTCTACCAACAACTTTTTAGCCCCTGATAACAACATTGCACAAGATTCTGACACTCCATCTACCCCAATTTTACTTTGAACCATTTTGCTCGGGTTAGGAACTGTTACTGTATCAATTTGGGTAGCAGTAAATGTTTTAAAGGGAAGATCTTCCGTTTCACTAAATGCTAAATAAGCTCCTTGCTCTGCCTTAATATCGATAGAACCAATATTCTTAACAGCCTCAAAAGCCAATCCTTTTTCGCTTAGTTTTTCTTTTAACGTATCAGAAAACAAAATAGGGTCTAAATTTTTAGAACAACCAGAACCTACAGATAATACTTGAGGGTAATAATTAATTACTGGAATTTGAGGATTATAATTTTTATAAGTTACCGCAATCAATAATTCATATAATGTATAATCAATATCACTTTCATCATAAAAAACGGTTACAAAAGAGGGTAATGTTTTTTCTAAATATTCTGTTCCTTTATCTTTAACATCTAACAACAATACCGTTGGTTTGTTATTTACAAAAAGAGCTATTGTTTCGTTTAAGCTATTAGAACTTTTAGTTTTCCAATCGTATTTTTTACCAATTGTATCTAATGTCCAAATTTGTTGCACATCACTAGAGGTAGAAACGATAGGATTTCCTCCTAAAATACTCGCAATTTTAATTGCAAAATTATTACCTCCGCCTTGATGACCACTTAATACCGATTGAACATTTATTCCTAAATCATCTACACAAACAACTGCAGGATCAGTTTGCTTATCGCTAATAAATGGAGCTATTGTTCTAACACAAATACCCATAGCACTAACAAAACATATCCCATCTAACTTAGCAAAATTATTTGCTAAATAGGTTGTGATAGATGCTACCTGAGAAACATGTTCATTTGTTGAATTACGGGTAGTAACTATCACTGATTTTGGAAATTCCTTTTGTAAGGACAGTGCTTTTTCAATCCCTTTATCCGTTACTGCTATTATTACAATGTTGTTCATTTTGTATCTTTTTTAAGAAGTTTAACTTCTTAATTAATATTGATATGCTTTATGTATAACTATCTTATTATGGTTGTTAACCTGAATAATTGTACTGTTAATTTTATAATCTAGTTTTTTTAATTCTGTAATAAAAGTTAAACTGGTACTTTCTTGTACTGCATTGGTTATTATAATTGCTTTAGGTGCCAATACATTTATTTTAACAATCATCTCTGCCAGTCTGTTTCCATGCCCTCCAATAAAAATGGAATCCGGTATTGGAAAACTTTCTAAATCAAGGTTAAAAAAATCGGCTATTTCTATTTGAATGCCTGGTGCAGAAAATCGTTCTTTATTTTGCTGAATAATAGCTCCGCATTCTTCTCTTTTCTCAAACGCAATAACCGACAAGCCTGGGTAATGTCTTTTAGCTTCTATTGCTACCGAGCCTGTACATGCTCCAATATCCCAGAACACATTAGCATTACTTAAATCTAATGCCTGAATTGTACTTAAACGAATGGGCATTTTTGTAATCATTTTAGGGCGACCTAACAACGGAACAAATTCATTATCTGGAATACCAAAATGTTTATTAATTGCTTTTGTTTTTTGCAATAACACACAATTTAATGGTTTATGCTCTTTAACAGTACAAGTGTTTAAAGCTAAACTTTCAATTTTCTCGTATGTTCCATCTAACTCTTCACCAATAATTATCTGATAATTATTAAAGCCGTATTGAAGCATACGCTTAGCAATTTTTGCGGGTGTTTTTTTCTGATCTGTTAAAACTCCTATTAAATCTCTACCGCTAATAAGGGCTGTATCCAAGTCACTCCAAGTTCTACCATGAACAGAAACCACTTGTAAGTTATTATAATTCGTTTGCGTTTTATGACATAAACGCTGTATACTATTAAAATAAGGAAAAACCTTCATTGTTGAATCTGGCAGTAATCTTTTTAAGGTATTACCAAAGCCATAAAAAAAAGGATCACCAGAAGCAAAAACAATTACACTTGAATTTACTCTTTTATACGCATCAACTAACACATTCATTTTACCAGATATCTCTATCCATTGATGTTGCTTAGGTAAAATTTGTTTCACTAAATCATAATGTCTTTTACCTCCACTAAAAATGGTGCTTTTAGCAATTAAATCTAACATATCCTTGTCCAATAATGGAACAGACTGATTGCCAATTCCTATCAGATAAAAGTTAATATGTTCTGTTTTTTTGCTCATCAATTAAAAATATTCCGATGCTTCTTCTAATGTGAATCCTGCATTTACAATAGCTGCTGCAACGTTACTTCCTCCTCGGTTACCGTCAATAATAATCCAATTGGTATTTTTTGTTTGAGACAATTGTTCTTTTGATTCAATTACATTTACAAATCCAACTGGTGCACCTATTACTACTGCGGGTTTAAAACTCTTATTAGATCTCAACTGATCTGTTATTTCCATTAAAGCGGTTGGTGCATTTCCAACAACATACATTGCATTAGGATACAAGTTAATTGCTTTTCTAACACCAGCCTGAGATCTTGTAATATTCTCATTTATGGCTAATTCCTTTGCATCATCATCATTCAAGCAACAATAAATTTTATTGGCATATTGCTCACTAAATGCTTTGGTAATTCCTGCTTGCACCATCGTAACATCAGTTACTATTTCTCCACCATTTTTCAGGTGTTCATTCATTTTAACCATCGCTTGATCACTTGCTTTGTAATGTTTGTGATCTTCTAATTCTCCTGTAGTATGTATTACTCTTGTAATTGCCCATTTATCGGCATTGGTATGCTTTATGTCTTTAATATGTGCTGTTACAATTCTAAAACTTTCTTGCTGAATTTCTTTACCTGTATGAGGTTTTCTGTTTAAATAACCTCTTGGTGTAATCAAATAATTTTTAAATTGGAATGTTTGAGAATTTCCAATCATTACCAAACTAAACATATCAACATCTTCAGGATCAAACGCTCCTAAAGTAGTAATTTTAATATTTTCTTCTGGACGAGTAACTTGCTTAACAATGGCTACAGGTGTACTAGGATCTCTTTCTTCTAAAAACAAATTTTGAAGCCTTCCTAATTGCCAGTGCCTTTTTTTACTTTTTGGGTTATACAAACTCGTTACAAAATCGCCCATTGCTGCTGCACGAATTCTTTTTTCGATTACACTCCAAGGTGTCATTAAATCGGATAAAGAGATACAACAAAAATCGTGACCTAAAGGAGCTCCTAATTTACTTCCTGAAGCTAAAAATGCAGAAACACCAGGTAAAGTTTCTAACTCTAATTTATCTTCATCTTGTTTCGCTACCATTTCATAAACTATGGCTGCCATAGAATAAACACTAGCATCACCAGACCCTATAACTACTACATACTTATCTTCTTTTGCTTTTTTAATTGCTATTTCAGCCCTTGCTTCTTCTTTACCTAATGGCATGGCAATTAGCTCTGCCCCTTCTTTAAAAAAATCTTTGGCAAACTGAAAGTAATACTCGTAACCAATTACCACATCAGCTTTAGCTAATGCATTTTTAACTATTGGTAATATGTAATTTTTATCTCCTGGACCTAAGCCCGCTACTGTTATCTTCATTTTCTAATCGTTATTAAAGAAAAATAAGGTATCTCTCTTGTTTTTACTTCTTCCCAATTGGTAGATGTGTATTGATTTTCTGTTCCTAGTCGCTCACTGTAAGCAATAGAATAATTTCCTTTTGATAGTACTGAAGTAATAACATCCATCACTGATATTATTTTCATTAATACTACAGTATCAAATTGAGTTAAAGCTTCTTCTAATTCTTCCGTAGTTTGCACTCTTGGTAAAATAACCAACTTTTCGTTTTGTAAACAAAGTGGTTTTTCATTTTCTGATGCTGCCATTGCATAAGAAGTAATCCCTGGAATTAATTCAACATTCAGCTTACTTTTCTTAATTTTTTCTAAAATATAAGAAAACGAACTAAAGGTATTAATATCGCCTTCACTAACTACTGCAACGGTTAATCCATTTTTATAATCTATTTTTATTTGCTGAAATACTGTTTCGTAAATCTCTTTTGCTTGTGTTCTCGTTAAACTCATTTCTAAATAAAACCCCACAAACTTAGTAGCATCTAAGTTATAGTTTTCTATAATAGACAACGCATAACTTGATTTTTTTCCATCAGAAAATAATGATCCAGGATAATAAATCTTATCTACTTGTTTTAAAACTTTCAATCCTTTTAAAGTAATTAAATTAGGATCTCCAGGACCTAATGACACTCCGTAAATCATATCGTATGAGTTAAATTTGAGCTATTTTCAGTTCTTGTTTTCATGCTATTTATTGTTTTCTGTATCCGCTATTTTTTAAAGAAATATTCGTTTATCATAATAAAATTGGGAGACAAATGAACATTAATAATTCCTCTTTTATAATTTTATTATATACCTAGTATTTTTTTAATTTTTTGACCAAATCCTTTTTTCCCTCCAACTTTATCATCCTCTTCAAACAAAATACCTTTTACATTTAAATGATGCCCAACTTGTTCTTGTCCTTTTTCTTGTTCAAAACCAATAATTTGTTTTCGATATTTACAAAGCTGGCAATTCATATTACCTGTTCCATCAATAGCCTCTTCTAACCTTTCATTAAAAGCTTTAACGATTAAGTCATCTGATCCAAAAGCTTCGGCATTAATGTATTCGTTATCTGATTGCTTAGCAAACTCATTTACAGCAGTATAAATACGTTCTAATAAAATACCTGTAAAAAAGAAAAACGGAACAACATAAGTTCGTTTAAATCCTAGTTTATCAAACATTGGTAAGAGATCTCCTATATTTGGTGTTGCCGTTCCACTATAACCTACAGTAGCAAATCCAAAGCCCATTCCGTCCCAAAGCATAGCTGTTAATTTATGCACATCAGAATTTGCATCAGGATCGGTTGTTCCTCTGCCAACAACAATAAGTCCACAATCTTTACGATCCATTGGCGTTTGCTTCGCCTCTTGCTCTTCAATTCTTTTCTTAGCCAAATCCAACAAAAACGAGCTTACACCAATGTGTTTTGCCATTTTAATGGTTAAATCCGAATAATAAGATTGAAGTGTATTCATTTCATAAGGAATGTCATTTTTAGCATGAGAACCTGCAAATAAAATAACTGGTAGTGCATAAATAATGCGTACTCCTTTTTCATACATTCGTTCTACAGCAGCTTCGTACAAGGGGTGATTAAACTCTAAAAAGCCATAATCAACCTCATATTCATCAGCATACCTTTCTTTAAGAATTTGAACCAATTCTTTAAAGGCATCCGTTCCTGTTTTGGTTCTAGAACCATGTCCGCACAATAAAATTCCTTTTTTCATTCTGCTATTGGTTTTGCTCCTATTAAAAATACCACGGGCATTTCTAATGGATTAGTTTCTAAATCTTGTCTTATATTTTCAAGTGTTGACGTGAGCAACACTTCATCTACTCTTGATACTTTTGAAATTGCATTAATTGGTATTGTTCCATCTTGACAAACTTCCATTAATTGCGGTATTATCTTGTCTAAACTTTTAAGTCCCATATATAATGCTAAAGTATTGCCTGCTTTTAACATCTCTGCAATACCTTTTAACTGAGCAAAAGAATAATCTGCGGTATGTGCTGTGCAAATTAGTAGTGCGTTTGATTTATTTCTTTCGGTTACCGGTATGTTGCAAGAATTGGCTGCAGCCAATGCCGCAGATATACCAGGAATAACTTTGTAAGGAATTTTTTTTGAACTTAAAAACCGTGCTTCTTCGGCTGCTCTTCCATAAACATAAGGATCTCCAGATTTTAATCGAATTACTTTTTTACCTTGATAAAAATATTGTTCCAGTAAAACATTAATACTGTCTTGTCTGTCTTTTTGATTGGAAGAGTCACCATATTTTCTACCTACATAAATAAGTTCTGCTTTCAGGTTTAAGGAAAGAATATCTTCACTTATCAAATTATCATGCAAAATAACTTCTGCTTGTTTTATTTGATTTGCGGCTTCAATGGTAAGAAGGTTTATATTTCCAGGCCCTCCTCCCACAATGCCAATTGGCATCATTCTCTTTTTTTCAAAAATCAATTCTGGATTAGGATACTGGTATTGATATTTTAAAAGAGTTTTTGATTTTGAATTATCAATAATTTTGTAACTACTTACTAATTCGTCCTCAAATGTTGGTGGATGTAAATGTAGTGCTTTTGCTGCTCTACTGTAATAATTTTTACGAAGAGGGTGTTTATCCGAACAGCCATTAATTGTTTCGCCAAAACAATCTTGTTTAATAATTGTTTTTATCAAACCTATACAATCTTCTTGATGAATTAAGTTTACAGGTACATTTGGATTTTTTAATATTCTTTTATCGTTCAAAAATTTACCAGGATGCCTTTTAGGACCAATTAAACCCGCGAAACGTAATATCGTAACATTGTTATTAAAATGGCTTTTCAACAATTCTTCGGCTTTCAATAATGCTCTTCCTGATTTTTTTTCTGGAGGCAAGCTATCTAATTCTGTTACCGTAGTATTTGTATTTCCATAAACAGCTGTTGAACTAATAAAAATCAGCTTTTTATCGTTCGGTGTATGTGCTATTATTTGTGCTATTTGTTGAGGGTAAACAGTCTCTATGTTTTCAATCCTTTTAGGTGGAAAATTAACAACTAAAACATCTGCACTTTTCACTAAACTATCCCAATCACCAATAATTTTATCGGCTTCAATTTTTATGCGTCCTACATAAAAGGGGTTTGTATTTAATTCTTCCCAACGTTCTACAGATCCTGTAGATCCTTTTACAGCAAATTTATCATTCCGTAAACTATGTGCTAGCGGTTCTCCAAGCCATCCTAAACCTAATATGGATATCTTATTTTTCAAATTAATTGTAATTCTTTTTTCATTTGTAACTGTACCTCTAAACAATATTTCCAAGCTTTATTGTCTTTATAATTGGGTATAATAATATTTCCTATTGTTTCTCCCAATTTATTCTTAAAACGAACTCCCGCTTCTTCCTTTTCTACAATAAAATAATATTCTGTTATTGTAATTTTTGATTTACGTAAATTTACGTCATTTTGAGGGATAACAGCAATAGTAAATTCAAAGTCTTCTCTTTCAGTAATTAATTGAAGTTGATACACTTTATCGTAAACAACATTTGTAATCATATCAAAATAAATAGGCTCTTTACCTGCTATTTTTAACCATGTATTTGAAGGGTTTTGCCATAAAAACAAAAATAGTGGATACAAATATTGATCAGAACTAAACCCACGTGTGATAGCACAAGTACCTAGGTCTTCGTCAACTTTTAATTCGAAAGGTTTAACGCTAATTTTTGCACGCTCATTATCTGAATTTACACCATCCAATTTATTATTGTATAACACATTATGAGTTAATGGTTTATTTTCTTCAATATGGCTTTTTACAAGTTTAACACCTATTTCTGGAGTTAATTTTTTGTACCAATAATTACCTGGTTGAACGATACATGTTGGAGCATCTTCACACCTACCGTTGCATCTAGTTTTAATGGTATGGGTTTTTTCCCACAACTTATTATTTCTCATATAAGCCCTAACATAACGTAACACATTTTCACTCCCTGCTTTTTTACAAGAACCGCCATCACATAAAAAGAAAGTGTAATCAATATTAGCTAAATTTTTTCCCATTTTTTTTAAAACGAATAAGTAATTGACCCTTTAAAATATCTTGGTGTACCAGGAGTAAAATGATAATCCTCTACACCTGTAGGCTCTCCCTGTAATCTAGACTCATCATAAAAGATCGCCTCCATCCATTCTTTATTCATTATGTTTTGAACAGACACTCCAAATCTAAATTTTTTATAGGTATAATTAATAGATGCATCCAATAAAAAATATTCATCTGCCATAATAGACTCATCTTCTACTAATGGTCGTTTTGCCATAAAGCGTGTTCCCACATACAAATCCAATCCACTTTTATGATTATAAATAACCGATGCTGTTGAAGTAAAACGTGGGGCTGCGGGAATACTGTTTTCGCCTTCTTTTTCATCTAACAAAACTCCTTTACTAAGGTTTGTAGACAGGTTAAACCATGTATTTTTTAACACTTCATATTTAATGGCAAAATCAATTCCTTTTCTTAATGAACTTCCATTGTTTTCAAACTCGCCAGCATCTGCAACAAAAATATATTCTGCATCACTTTTAATTGTCCAAAACGCCAACGTTCCAATCAACTTTTTACCAACCTTAAATTCGGCACCTACCTCTGCCGACAAGGCTTTTGGCAAAGGATGTATATCCCTCTGCTCTACTGCTGCATGTGTATAATTAGAATGAAATCCGGAACCTGCTTTAGCAAATAATTGAACTTTTTTTATTGGATTATAAAACAAAGAAATTTTAGGGCTTAAACGGTAAGCATCTCTTGTTCCTGTTCCATGACCATCTTGCACCCCCTCTAATTGATTGGTAATATCAAAATTAAAATAATCTAATCGAGTTCCAAATTGCACTAACCACTTTTCAGATAATTTCCAATTTTCTTTTAAATAAGCCCAATAATTTGTTTCAACAACATTGTTCTTATCTACATATTTTAACCTTTTTCGTTTTACCGCTGATACTAATTCCGACTGAACCCAATCTGATCGAAACCCCATAGAAAAAGTAGTATTCAACTTTGTTCCCCCCATCTTATCCTCTCTATCATACTCAAATATATATCCTAAAATATTTCTATTTTCAACTTGTTCTACCATATCTCCGTTGATAGAATCGTTTAAGAAAAAAGTAAAATTTGAAAATAATTGATACTGATTATTTGTATAATAAATTTGATTAGATATCTTTTGATTATTATTTAAAAAATTTAATAATTTAACACTTGAATTTAATCTTGCAGTAGATCCTCCCTCGGTATCATCTATCGCTCCAAACCAACCGATAGTATCTACAGCTCTCAATGGTATTTGACCCGAAGCATTCCACTCGCTTGTAAAATAAGATGTGCTTACCACTAAAGATGTTGCTTCGCTAAACTGTGCATTATACTTATAAAATCCGCTAAATTTTTCAAACTCTTGATTGGAATCAAAAAAACTTTCATTTAATGTTCCTTCCAATGCCAAATAAGATCTTTCGTATTTATTTTTTGTAAATAATTTGTTATCCGGAGTAAGATCTAATAAAACCAATGCTCTTTGATATCCATATTCTCCTACATCAAATTGAATCGAATTTTTATCTAAACTATTCTTACTCTTATAACGTGCTGCTCCAGAAACGGAAAAATTTCCGTTTTCCAATTCAAAAGGTCCTTTATAATAATCGGCACCTTCTATTAATTCTGGAATAATAAAATGCATATCGGCATATCCTTGTCCGTGTGCATGACTAGAAAGGTTAATTGGAACATCATCCATAAAAATTGCAAAATCTGTTCCATGGTCATTATCAAAACCTCTTAAAAATATTTGTTCGGCCTTACCTCCACCTGCATGCTGTGCAATAAATACGCCACTCATTGTTTTTAATAAGTCTTGAGCATTGTTTACAGGCATCATTTTTAATGACAACTTATCCACTCTTTGCACACCAACATTCTCACTTTCATATGCAACAACACTTACTGTTTCTAGATATTCTGCATTAGCAGTTAGCTCTATTTCTTTTTTACTTTGTAGCTCAGAAAAAAGAAATGTTTGAATACCATATCCCAAACAAGACACTTTTATAGAATCACTACCATTTCCTGTAATTTGAAAGTTTCCATTCTCATTAGAAGTAGCGATAGAGCTTGTACTTTGATTTAGAATGTGGGCAAAGGCAATACCTGTTAAACTCTTAGCATCAACTAATCTTACTGATACTTTTTCTTGCGCAACAACAGCCCCGTGAATTGCAATAAACATTAAAATTGTAAGTGTTTTTTTCATCTTACTTTTTGTTTTTAAACTGAGAATAAAACAAAAGAGTAAGGGTTTTCTTATAACAGAAAACCTTTAACACTTTAACTTTTATCCCGAAAGTTTGGTTAATAATTATTGCTTGAGGCAGGTCTTCTGACTTACTCCACTTTTAACGTCTTCCCATCTAACGACAGTGACATAAATGTTAAAAGCTTTAAGGAGCTTACAGCTGCGGGTACAGTTCTTGATTTAAACAAGATTCCCTTTTTAATTCTTACTTATAAAGTAGAAACCAAAAGCAGGGCAAAAGTATAGATTAAATTTATCTTAAAAAAATAGAAAGCTCACTAATTAAAAAGATTTAACTACACGACTTAATACAAAATCTACTCTATTAATTACGGAGGTAAAAGGTAACTCAATCAAATCAAAACCAGCAGATTTATACGCTAATTTAAGGTGTTTGGATAAAAAAACGTGATCTTCAAAACGTTGCAAACGCTGTTCATCCTCTTCATAAATTTCAGACCAAGATGGGGCATAAAAAACGCGCTTATGGTAATAATTATGAAATGGAAAAAGACTTAACTCTTGAGGAATTTCTTTTTGAGCACATTTTAAATAAGCGATATTATCTAAGAGGCTTCTATCGCTAAATACATTAACATTTTTTTTATCCAACTTTAATTTTGTTGCTAAAAAAACAAGCTCTGAAAAGCGTGAAATATTACTCCAAGGCATTCCATCTCCACCACTATTTTGCTCTGCTATAATGATTTCACGAGACACTTCATTCATACATGAAAATCCTTTGCTCTCTAATGCTTTTATAAGTGTAGTTTTTCCAGTTCCTGGTGGTCCGGTAATGATATGTTTTTTTATAAAAGTGATGAGGTTCGGCTTACTAATTAATGCTTATAAGTACAAAAATAATAATCATAAGAACAATAAATAGTGTTGTTACCCTATAATTAATTTGAGCTACTTTTTTAATTTCTTGATGTTCTAAAACTCTATTATTTAAACCAATAAATGGTTTATCAATAAGTTTTCCGAAATAAATATTTGCCCCACCAAACTGACAATTTAAAATATAAGCTAATGCAGCTTCTGGGTAACCAGCATTTGGACTACTATGCTTTTCCCCTTCCTTAAAAACAAACCCTAAACCTTTTAATTTAAAAGTTACCACCAACATTAAAAGAGCTGTTAATCTAGCGGGAATAAAGTTGACTACATCATCCAAAATTGCTGCAAATTTTCCAAATTGCTCATACCGTTCATTTCTATACCCAATCATAGAGTCGAGCGTATTAATCATTTTATATGCCATTGCTCCAGGTACACCCAAACATACAAAATAAAATAAAGGAGCAATAACTCCATCACTTAAATTTTCAGCCATAGTTTCAAAGGTTGCCATTCTAATTTGTTGTGCAGTTAATTGAGAGGTATCTCTCCCTACTATCCATGCTAAACGTTTACGCCCTTCTTTCAACCCTTTTTTATGTAAAGCATTAAAAACCGCTTTACCTTCATCTACCAATGTTTTATTAGCAATGCAGTAAAACAAAATTACAGTAGAAAAAACAATATACACCAATGGGTAATCTGCCAATAAATTTAATCCGTAATTCGGCAATAAAAAAGAAATTGATACCAACAAAAATGTCATCACCATTCCCTTTTTAAATCTGTAGCCATTTTTATTAAAATGTTTCTCTCCCCAAGTAATTAGATTACCATAGGCAACAATTAAATGTGGTAATCCTCTTGGATCACCCAAAAGGCTATCTAAAAAAAATGCTGCAATTAATATGTAAAGAATATCTATTCCCACTCTTTTAATGCATTAATCAACGTAACATTTGCCAATTCAGTTTGCACAGACAAACGAATAAACTCACCTGTTAATCCCGTAAAATTGGTGGCATCTCTAATTAACAATTGATGCTCTTCTACCAAGTACTTTTTTAAGGCAGCTGCTTTTTTATTTTTAGTAAGCTCTACTAAAAAATAGGTAGTTTCTCCTTCCACAACTTCTAGATAATCAATAGCATTAACAGCTTGTTTAAATATGTCTACTTCTTTTAACAATGTAGAAATATCAAATGACATTTTTTTGTAATTGCTAAAAATAAACTCCCCCGAAGCTATCGCTAAACTATTTACACTCCAAGGCATTTTTAATGCTACAATTTTATCTATAAAATTAGATTCTGAAACCATATACCCCAAGCGTAAGCCAGGCATAGCAAAAGTTTTAGTGAGCGAACGAACAACAGTAAGATTCTTGTATTTTTTAGTTAGCGATAATGCAGATTTTACTGTATTTGTAAATTCATTATAAGCTTCATCTACAACAAAACGTGTAGAAGGATGCGCTTTTAACAAACGTTTAAGTGCTTCTATTTTTAATACTGATCCGCTTGGATTATTAGGGTTACAAATAAACACCAAATCAGCCGTATATTTATTCTCTATTTGATTCCAAGAAATAAAATTATACCTTACTTTATTAATTTTACAAGCATCTTCATACTCAGCAAATGTTGGGCCTACAATTGTAGCAGATTTTCCTGAATAATATTGGGCAATTAAATAAAATGCTTCAACAGCTCCGTTAGTAAACAGAAAATTATTTTCTTCTAAATTAAAATATTGAGCAGCCAACGTATTTAACTCCGAAGCAGCAGGAGATGGATAGTGTTGTATTTGATTTAAATTTTGAGCTAAATTTTGCATCAACAAAGGAGAACATCCTTTATAGTATACGTTAGAACTAAAATTATATTTTATGTTACCTTTAAACTGGTAAAGGTCATCTCCGTGTCCTTCAATCATTTTGAATTGTTATCTGTTTATACATTTTCTCAATATCCAAAGAACTTCGAAGTAATTTTGCCAATTTATTGTAATTATCATCTTTAAAATCTGTATAATTTGGAAACTCTTTTGTAGACACGCTCCCTATCAAATCGTCAATAATAGATTGATTATCTAAAATACCGTGCATATATGTTCCCCAACAATTTTCATTTAACCAATACCCCTCAAAGTCATCTCCAATTTGCAAAAGGGGCGAAGGTTTTTCTGTTGTAGAAACCCCCATATGAATTTCATAACCTAAACAAATTTCTTTATCTTTTTTAAACTTAAACTGACACTGCTCAGTCTTCTTCTCTTCTGTTAATATTGTTGTTATAGGAATTAAACCTAACCCCGGAACATTTTCAACAAGACTTTCTACACCGTAGGGGTCTTCAATTTTTTGCCCCATCATTTGATAGCCTCCACAAATTCCAATCACTTTTTTATCTAAATCAAAAGCTTTTAATATTGCTTTTGCTAATCCATTTTTTCTCAAAAAATGCAAATCTGAGATGGTGTTTTTAGTCCCTGGAATAATTATAATATCAGCTTGTTCAATCTCTTGAGCATCTCTCGAATAGAACAAATTAACTCTATCATCTCGCTCCAACAAGTTAAAATCTGTATAGTTTGAAATATGTGGCAACAACACTACTACCGCATTTATAAGTTCCTTTGTAGCTGAATATTTTTTTTGATTTAACGCCACAGAATCTTCCTCTTCAATATAAATATCTTGTGCATAAGGCACTACTCCCAATACAGGAATTCCTGTTAATTCTTCTATCTTTTTTCTACCTTCAGTAAATAAGTTAATATCTCCTCTAAATTTATTTATTATGATACCCTTAATCAACTTCCTTTCCCACTCCTCTAACAATTCTATTGTACCATAAACACTTCCAAAAACGCCTCCTTTATCAATATCTGCAACTAAATAAACACAAGCGTTGGCATATTCGGCCATTCGCATATTAACAATATCTCTATGCTTTAAATTAATTTCAGATATACTACCAGCACCTTCTAACACTATTGGATAAAAATTATTGGAAAGCCTATCAAAAGCTCCTTTTGCTTCATTAAAAAGGTTTTCTTTATTGTTACCTAAAAAATAATCTTGGGCAGTTTGCGTTCCTATTGGTTTTCCATTTAAAACAATTTGCGATGCTTTTTCAGAGGTTGGTTTTAACAAAATAGGATTCATATCGGTATGAGCTGGTATTTTAGCGGCTTCAGCTTGCACAGCCTGAGCTCTTCCAATTTCCAACCCTTCGGGAGTAACAAAACTGTTTAACGACATATTTTGAGCCTTAAAAGGTGCAGGAGTATATCCGTCTTGTTTTAAAATTCTGCAAATTCCTGCGGCAATAATACTCTTACCGACATCAGAACCTGTTCCTACAAACATTATTGGCTTCATTATAAAAGTTTATTGTTAGTAAATGTAACTATGCCGCTGCGTATCCTTAGCTTATACCAAGTTAACATCAAAATATCCAATATAAATCATTTATACTTTCCTTTTTCCAATTTTTGACAAGCATCAATTCAGGCTACTTTAAAACAAATTTCAACAAAATATTAAGAACATTAACAATAAACATCGTTAAATCAACCTTTAATGTATCCGCTTTAATTTTATTAAAAACATAAATGAAATAGAGACGATAAATGAAGCCATAAACGTGTACTAAATTGCTTCAACTTTTGATGCTAAATCTTTTTTACACAAACTTTGTTCTGTATTTTTACAGGTATGAAATTAATAGTATTTAAAACCATTATTTTATTAGGAGTATTGATAACTCCTTTGATATTGAATACTATTAATCAATTTCAAAACGACACTATCTTTTGCGAATGCAATTCAGAAATGGATGATAAAAATGAAAATGAAGTCGAATTTTTTATCATTGCTTCTCAACCTGTAATTCATGTATCAGTTTCAAAAAATGTAATCTTTCAAAAACAGGTACAACAATTCACTTCTATCTATAAAGAAATAGTATTGCCCCCACCAAAACCGTTTAATCTTACCTAAAAGGAGAAAGTATGTTTCTCAAAAAAAAATAATTACAGATTAAAATAAATAGAAATGGGAAAAGAATTTTATAACAGCATTATAAAGAATAACAAAAAGTGGGTAGATAGTAAATTAGATTTAGATCCAGAATTTTTTAAAAAGTTAGACGAAGGACAAAATCCAGAATTATTATGGATAGGTTGTGCCGACAGTCGAGTGCCAGCAAACGAAATTATTGGAGCACAACCAGGAGATGTTTTTGTACACCGAAACATTGCCAATATGGTTTTACATACCGATATGAATATGCTTAGTGTATTGGATTATGCAGTTAATGTATTAAAAGTAAAACACATTGTTGTTTGTGGGCATTATGGTTGTGGTGGTGTTGCTGCCGCAATGGGTAACCAACACATTGGTTTAATTGACAATTGGATTAGACACATTAAAGATGTTTATCGTTTTCATAACGAAGAACTAGATGCTATCAGTGATCAAAAACAAAAATTTGACAAATTTGTTGAACTAAATGTTGTTGAGCAAGTTTATGATTTAGCCAAAACCTCTATCGTTCAAAATGCTTGGGAAAAAGACCAAGCTCTATCTATACATGGATGGGTTTACGGCACTGGAGATGGGCTTATTAAAGATTTAGATGTTAACTTTAAAAGTGATAAAGATTTATCAGATGTGTATCAATTAAGTTTTGAGTAACACAAGCTCTTTTTAAATATCAAATCCCTGTTAATTTTATGTTAACAGGGATTTTATGTTCTACATCATATTTTTTAATTCTATATTTGCTTAATCATTTAAAGATGACAAAAAAAATAGCACATATCATTTTATTTACGTTTTTCACAATTTTTGTGGCCAACTATGCTATTCACCAATTTGACCACCTTAAAAAAGATTCTATTACTAATATAGAAGAACAAATTGAAGAAGAAGTGGCAAATGAAACAGACGATTTGTTAAACAATAATTTTTTTGTTTTTCAAAGCGTAATCAGAACCATCTCTTTATTTTCTTTTGATTTAACAGCAGAAACAACATCTGCATCAACGACTCTTGATGTATTTTCTCCGCACGGATTTAATGCTTCGGTATATCTAGACCTCTGCATTTTTAGAATTTGATTTTTTTAGTAGTTAACAAAGGTTCTCTTTGTTTTTCTTAGCCTATTTATAGGTTTAATCAATATTCAATATCATTTATTTTTATTTTTTATGGATTCATCCATCTTTAATGAAGCAGAAGTGCTTCATCAATTAGCGCATTTTTTGCCTGCACAAGCTCCTTTAAAAGATTTTGTACACCACAATACGCTACATGCTTTTCAAGACCTTGATTTTTTTACTGCATTAAGAAAGTCTGCAACCATTTTTGGAAACAGAACAACTCTTTCTTTAAAGGTTTTTAAAGAAAAACACCATCAACAAGAAATTACAGATCAAGCCATTACCGAAGCCATCAAATCTTTAAAAGGAGATCAACAGCTTGAACATTGGAAAAAATTAATGTTTAACTGTGAAGAACCTACCTTTTTCACTCCAAAAATTGGAAGATTACGGGAGCATTGGCAATCGGATTATGCCATTGATATGGACGGAATGGTAAGACCTAATATTATACGTTTGGTAAACTCTTACCTCGATCAAGGCATTGCTTTTGAGGGCTTCCCAAAATCTAACAAAGGTTTATTAGCTGCAGTATTGTATGTTCAAAACAACAGTTACACCAAACTTTTTAGCTCTAAAAAAGCCATTAAATTATTATCAAAAAAAGATAAATCGTTAAAAGAACTGCTTCGCTTAATTGTTGGTGATGAAGCTTATTATGCTCAATATTTATTAGACCAACAATATGCTCATCCCGGTTTATCGGGGTTGGTTTGTGCCATAGAAGCAAAACCTGATGCCGTTTACGATAGCCGCCCTGTAACTTTATTCGATCTGATTTATTTAGAGTTATTGTTTGAGTTAGAGGCTTTAGAAAACTTTGTAAATAAAAACTTTAAACCCTTAGCTATTGGAGTAGATTTTTTGTCCGAAAATATTTTTAACGATGTACCCAATAATGATTATTGGAAAGTGTTAGAACTTTGGCAAGAGGCTTTTGAAATGATGTATCATGACCAAGTTTTAGCAGGAATTTTAACCAATAAGGAAACAGAAAAACAAATACGTCAAACACAAGCCTTCTTCTGTATTGATGATAGAGAAGAATCGATAAGAAGAAACATTGAGGTAATTTACCCCGAATGTGAGACTTTTGGAACCCCAGGACATTTTAGTTTACCCATAAAATTTAAACCTGAAGGAGCTAAATTCTCTACTCAATCTTGCCCAGGAGTAATAAAACCTCAACACTTAATAAAAGAAAAAGACAGAAAAACAACTCATAAAAAAGACATTCATTTTCATAATCATTCTCATAAATTTTTAGCAGGGTTTGTCATTTCTCAAACAGTTGGATTTTGGTCGACTATTAAATTATTTTCCAACATTTTTAAACCCAAAGAAAGTGTTGCTCAATACAATGCTACCAAAGATCATATGGACTACCAATCCACGTTAATCTATGAAAATAAAAATGGAGAAAAAGAAGATGGCTTACAGGTTGGTTTTACCTTAGAAGAAATGATTACCATAGTAAAATCAGAACTTTCGAATACGGGGCTAACCGAAAATTTTGCTCCTTTAGTTTACTTCTTTGGTCATGGCGGAAGTAGTACCAACAACCCTTATTTTGCAGGATATAATTGTGGTGCTTGCTCCGGAAGACCCGGAACGGTAAACGCTAAAACTTTTGCATTAATAGCCAACAGAAAAGAGGTTAGAGAAGGTCTTGCAAAAAAAGGGCTAACCATACCTCAAGCTACTTATTTTATTGGTGCTTACCATGATACTACACAAGATACTTTCGATTATTTTGATGAAGATATACTACCCGCAGCACAACAAAAACTGCATACTGAAAACAAAATTAAATTTGCAAAAGCACTTAGTACAAATGCTAAAGAAAGAGCTCGACAGTTTTTATTAATCAACATCAAAAAAGAAGCAAAAAAAGTACATAAAGCAATTAAGGAAAGATCTCAATCTTTATTTGAACCAAGACCAGAATACAACCACTCTAACAATTCATTATTTATAGTAGGAAATAGAAAAATCACCAAAAACTTATTTTTAGATCAGCGTGCTTTCTTAAATTCTTACAACTATAAAGCTGATAAAGATGGTCAATTATTAAGCAATATTTTAAATGCAGGAACAGGTGTTTGTGGAGGAATTAATTTAGAGTATTTCTTTTCTACAGTAGATAATCAGAAACTCGGTGCCGGATCAAAACTACCTCAAAATGTATTGGGGCTTTATGGTGTTGCCAATGGTGTAAAAGGAGATTTACGACCAGGTTTACCTTGGCAAATGATAGATGTGCATGACCCTATTCGGATATTAACCGTTATTGAAAACACTCCCGAAATGGTGCTTGAGGTACTAAAAGCAAATCCTGATACATTTAATTGGTATGCTAAAGAATGGATGAAACTAGCCGTTTTTAATCCACACACAAAAGCTATTAGCATCTTAAAAAACGAAAAATTTGTTCCATATGTTCCTTTTAACAATAACATTAAAAAAGCAGGAAACTTGGAGCAACTTATAGAATCTACACACAAAAACCTACCGGTATATCAATTAAATTAATAACAGCTATGGAAACATTATTACCTATATTTTTAGCACTACCATTTGCGGGTTTTTTAATCAGTTTAATTTTCCCACAACATAAAGAAAGAGCCATTTTTTTATCTATGGCAATACCTTCGGGTTTACAAGTATTATTTGGAATTGGTTTTACCATTTATTGGGCACTAAACTACGACCAAGCATTAAACATTAAAGAAATTACGCTTTACCATTCCGAACATTATCAATTTTTTATCGATTTATTGTTTGATGAAGTAACCGCAACCTACCTTTTAATGTCGAGTATTTTAACCTTTGTAATTGCGCATTATAGCAAAACATATATGCACAAAGATGATGGGTACAAAAGGTATTTTAACACCATGTTACTTTACTACTTTGGAGTTCAAGTAATTATTTTTTCAGGTAATTTTGAAACATTATTTATTGGGTGGGAAATTCTTGGCTTATCGTCCTTTTTGTTAATTGCCTATTACAGAAGAAGATATTTACCTGTACGTAATGGATTTAAAGTTTTTGCAATGTATCGCATTGCAGATATTGGAATTTTGATGGCGATGTGGTTATTGCATCACCTGTTTCATGAAAACATTACTTTTTTCCAACTAAAAAACCATGAATTTTTACTAGAACACGTTACTAACCATCAAACTTTAGCAATAGTCATTTCTTTTTTCATCATTTTAGCTGCAAGTGTAAAGTCTGCTCAATTTCCTTTTTCATCATGGGTACCAAGAGCTATGGAAGGTCCTACTCCATCGAGTTCAATTTTTTACGGATCGATAGCAGTTCACATTGGTATTTATTTACTCTTAAGAACCTACCCTTTTTGGGGAGATATATTAGTAGTAAAAATTGGATTAATTGTATTGGGCATCATCTCTGGTTTTGTAGCAAGTGCCATTGCTAAAGTTCAATTTTCTATAAAAGCACAAATAGCCTATTCATCCATTGCTCAAATTAGTATTATGTTAATAGAGGTGGCTCTAGGTTTTGAAACACTAGCATTAATTCACTTAACAGGAAATGCTTTTTTAAGATCTTACCAATTGCTTATTAGCCCTTCAATTGTAACTTATATGTTGCGTGATCAGTTTTTTAACTTCCTACCAAAAAAACCTAAAAAACTAAAAGGTTGGCAAGAGAAACTAAGAAACACGATGTATGTATTGGCTTTAAAAGAGTTTTATATGGACAATTACATTTATAAATACTTGTGGTTTCCGGTAAAAAAACTAGGTCATAAACTCTCTTTTTTAAATACAAAATTAGGCTTAGGTTTTTCTATCATAAGCTTTGCTATTGTTGGATACTTACTAAGCTCCAATATTTACGAAACTTATGCTATAAAAGAATATTTACCTGATATTTTCGGATTAATTGCTCTTGCATTTGTACTGCGCGCTTTTACCATCAGAAAACATCCTTTTGGTGCTTGGATATTATTAGTTCTCAATCATTTTTGGTTAGCAATAGCGGTTTCGTTTAACGAACATTTTAGTATGTGGGAAATCGTTTATTACTTAGCAGGAGTAATTGAGGCAGGTATATTAGGATTTATCCTGCTAATGGTTTTAAAGAAAAAAGAATATTTCAATTTAGATAATTACTACGGGCACATTCATGAGCATAAATGGCTAGGTTTTTTCTTCTTGTTAAGCTGTTTATCCTTAATGGGCTTTCCTATTACTTCTACATTTTTAGGCGAAGATTTATTGTTCTCTCATATCCACATTGACCAAATATTTTTAATGACAATAATAGCCGTCAACTTTATGGTTGGTGGTATTGCAATTATGAGAATATATGCCCGAATTTTTATGGGACCAAATCATAAATGGTACCGAAGCGAAGCAAGAAGATCAGCATAAAAGACAATAATTACTTATGAAAACTACACTATATAAATACCTAAGTTACATTTACCCTATAGGGATAGATGTAACTAGTAGCGTCTATAATAGTGTAATAGAAATACAATGGCAAAATGGAGTGAAAGTTTTGAATTCTGATAAAGCTAATTTCTCTTATGGGAGCTTACATCAAGTTTTCCAACAAGGTTTTAAACATTACAATTTACCAAACGCTGATGTTCAATCTATTTTAATTTTAGGCTTTGGAGGGGGGTCTGTTTATTCCATTTTACGAAATGAGCTTAGGTATAAAGGTAAAATTACAGGCGTTGAATTAGATGATAAAATTATTAAGGCAGCACATCAACACTTTAACATCCCTAGTAATAATAAACAGTTTACATTAATTAATACCAATGCCCTAACTTTTGTAAGTAATAATAAATCAGCTTATGACCTAATTGTGGTTGATGTATTCAATGATTTATTAATTCCAAAATCATTTTTAACAACTAAATTTCTCCAACAATTAAATGAACTACTTACTAGTAAAGGCAAAATACTTTACAATGTAATTTCTCAAAAAAACACCCTAATTAAAGCTATTGAGGATAACGAAATGAATTACAAAACAACATCCATAAATTATTATGGAGTTACTAATCAAATTATAAAAATAAATCACACAAAAAATAAAACAACATGAAAACACAAGATTTACCAAAAAGAGGCCTAGCAGGCTTAAAAGCTCATTTTAAAGATGACTTTATCTCAGGATTTAGTGTATCGTTAATTGCTCTACCACTATGTTTAGGTATTGCGATGGCATCAGGATTACCTCCTTTGGCAGGAATAATTACAGCTATTGTTGGTGGTATATTTGCATCTAGGGTTTCAGGAACATTCGTAACCATTAGTGGTCCTGCAGCAGGATTAATTGTAATCACCTTGGGAGCTGCTGAATCTATGGGTGGTGCATTTGCAGAATCTGGTTATGCAGGTTATCCTCATGCTTTAGGAGCAATTGTTATAGGCGGGCTAATTATGGCGTTGTTTGGCGTTTTAAAAGTTGGAAAAGTAGGCGACTTCTTTCCTTCGGCAGCAGTACACGGAATGCTTGCTGCTATTGGAGTTATCATTATGGTAAAATTGCTTTTCCCTGCACTGGGAGTAGATAAACCTAAAGGAGAAATTTTAGAGGTAATGACAGAAATACCACATGCGTTTCTTGTTTTACATAAAAATGCGTTGATTATCACATTGATTTCATTAGCAACTTTAATTATTCATCCATTAATGAAAATTAAAATCATAAAATTAATCCCTGCACCAATGTGGGTACTACTTTTCACTATTCCTTTGGCAGCATATTTAAATCACGATCAATGGATTCATTTAAACATGGTTAACCTTGATGGAGGATTATTAAACGGTGGAGGACTTAAATTACCTTCTTTTGCTAAAATTGGCGAATCTGCTTTTTGGGTAGCTGTTGTTGGTGTAGCATTAGTTTCGGCTATAGAAAGCTTATTGAGTGCCAAAGCGGTAGATACTTTAGACCCTTACAAAAGAAAATCTAATTTAAATAAAGATTTAATTTCTATGGGAGCAGGTTCATCTTTAGCTGCTGCTTTAGGTGGTTTACCTATGATTTCTGAAATTGTTCGTTCGTCTGCCAATGTAAATAACGGAGCAAAAACACAATGGGCAAATTTTTATCATGGTTTATTTTTATTGATTTATGTAATTATTGGAGTATCTATTATTGAAATGATTCCGAATGCAGCCTTGGCATCTATGCTAGTTTTTACAGGATTTAAACTGGCTCATCCAAGAGAGTTTAAACACATGGCTCAAATAGGAAAAAAAGAGATTGTTGTTTTTATTATAACACTTGTTTCTGTTTTAGCAACAGATTTAATTATTGGTATTTTAATAGGAATACTTGCTAGTTATATCTTTTTAATTGTAAAAGGAAACCCTATCAATAATCTTTTTGTAGCAAAAGGAGAGCGAAAAAATGAAACGCTTAAACTTGAAGGATACTTAACTTTTTCTAACTACTTATCTTTTAAAAAGAAAATGGACGCTATCTTATCTGATGGAGATAAATTAGTACTTAACTTTTCAGATGTTAAATTTATAGACCATACCGTACTCCATCACATTGAAGATTACAGTAGAAATGCAAATTTAGAAGGAAACACAGTAGATTTAGTAGGCTTAGATAATTTAATCCCTTTATCTAGCCACCCATTAGCTGCAAGAGATAGAAATGCAAAAGCATTATTAAAAAACAGCGACATAGCACCTAGAACACTATCTTTACTTTCCTTAGCTCAAACTAATGGCTATGAATTTAAAACCAAAACAGCCAACGTTATGAATTGGGAGTTTTATACATTAACCATCCGTAAAAAAATAATTTCGATAGAAAACATTATTAGCACAAAAATTAATGGACTAGTTGTTAGAGTTGCTGATATAAAAACTCAAGAAGGTGCAGAAACAACTATTGATTTTGAAAAAGTAACCGTTTTAAAAATTGCAGGTATTAACAATATACCTAAATTTTATATGGCTAAGGAAACTTTTATTGATAAAATAGCTGATGCGATAAGCGGTGATGATATTAATTTTGATAGCCACCTTAGGTTTTCTAAAAACTACATTTTAAAAGGACTAGATGAAGTAAAAGTTAGAGCCTTTTTTACCACAGAAATTCTTGATTTTTTTGAAGCTAATTTAGATTACTACTTAGTAAGTAATGGGGATGAAATAATGCTTCATCATAACCATGGTTTTTTAAATAATGCAGAAATAACTTCTCTAATAAGCAAAGGAAAAAAATTGACCCAAATTATTAAATAACACCACTACTCAATAAATTAAAAGCTATGTACTTATTAATGATATTTATCTTTGTTTTAGGCTATACTGCTATTGCTTTAGAACATCCTTTAAAAATAGACAAAGCTGCATCAGCTCTATTAACTGCTGTTATCGTTTGGACTCTTTTAATTATAGGAAGTAATACTATTTTACCCAACATCACTGATTCAACTACAGTTGTAGAAGAAAGCTTAATGCATCATTTAGGAGAAATATCAGGTATCTTATTTTTTCTTTTAGGAGCCATGACTCTTGTAGAATTAGTAGATGTGCATGGAGGTTTTGATATTATAACTAGTAAAATAACAACATTAAATAAAGCTAAGTTATTATGGATATTATGCTTTGTAACATTTTTTATGAGTGCAGCTTTAGATAACTTAACCACTTCGATTATCATGGCTGCACTTTTAAGAAAGTTAATTCATGATAAAAAAGATTTATGGTTATTTGCAGGAATGGTTATTTTAGCTGCTAATGCTGGCGGTGCTTGGTCACCTATTGGTGATGTTACTACAATTATGTTGTGGATTGGCGGACAGGTTACAGCGGCTAATATTGTATTAAAAATTCTGTTACCAAGTTTAGTCTGCCTATTAGTACTACTAACATTAATTTCTTTTAAAGTAAAAGGAAAGTTAAACCCACCCAATAAAGAAAAACAAAAACACACTATTCCTGAATGGGAAAAAAAGACCGTAATGTATCTAGGTATTGGAGCTTTATTATTTGTTCCGATATTTAAGACAACAACTCATTTACCTCCTTTTATGGGTATTTTATTAGGACTAAGTGTTTTATGGATAGCTACAGAGATACTCCATAAGAGAAAACCTTCTGAATTAAAAAAATCTTTTTCTATCGTTGGTGTGTTACAAAAAATTGATACTCCAAGTATTTTATTTTTCTTAGGAATTCTTTTAGCTGTATCAGCATTACAGGTTGCTGGACACTTAAATGATTTAGCGGTTATTTTAGATAATAAAATTGGTAATATTTGGATTATTAATTCTCTAATCGGTGTTTTTTCATCAATAGTAGATAATGTACCATTGGTTGCAGGTGCAATTGGTATGTATAGTTTAGATGTATACCCTCAAAATCATTTGTTTTGGGAATTATTAGCCTATTGCGCAGGTACAGGTGGTAGCATTTTAATTATAGGTTCTGCAGCAGGTGTTGCCATCATGGGTATACTTAAAATAGATTTTATTTGGTATTTAAAAAACATCACATTTTATGCTTTTGTAGGATATATCTCTGGCATTTTAACTTTTTTATTGCTAAACCAAGTATTCTAAAAAATGAAACAAGGCTTTAAATTATTGGATAATATCCGAGAAAAAACAATCGTAATTACGTGCAAAGATTCTTTGTATATGAACAATTTTATAAAAAATAATAATATAATATTATGCACGTTTTTTAATGAAATTGCTTTAAAAGAAAACAGTCTTGATTTAGCTTATTTTAATTACTGTATAACTGAAGAAAATGTAAAAAAGGTAATTATTACTGGTCATTACGATTGTTCGGAGCGTTTATATCCTTTACAAAAGGAAAAAAATATTATTAAACAATTAAAAAAGCTTAACAATTACCCCTTTAGCCGAATCAATTACAATAATCCAAAATTAATTATTTGGTTAGATGTTATTAATAAAATGAATACTCTTTTAAAAATGGAAACAATAATTGATAATGATGTACTTGTAAAAGGGATGATAATCAATGAAAAACAAAATTATGCAGTTGAAGAAATTAATTTTTAAACTATGAAAAAATCTATAATTATCTTGCTGTGCTTTATAAGCACAGCAAGTTTCGCTCAACAAGCCAATCAATTTAATTCTTGGTGGAGTTATGGAGGCAATCATCAATTAAGCGATAAATGGAGTGTTCACACATTGTATTCTCACCGAAGAAATGACTTTGCTAATTATTTGCAACAGTCGCTAGTTCGGGTAGGTTTAAATTACCATGTAGATAAAAATTTAATTTTAACAGGAGGGGGAGATTGGCTAATTACCTACCCTTATGGTGAACAACCTATAGCGAAAACGACTACCGTTTACCGAACTTTTGAGCAGTTGACTTTAAAAAATAAAGTGAATCGATTTTATTTTAAGCACAGATATAAAGCAGAACAACAGTACATCGAAAAAAATAACGAACACAAAACTTTTCACCGCTTTAGATATCGTTTTACGGCTAGCATTCCTCTCAATAAAAAAACAATGGAAGCAAAAACGCTGTTTTTAAATGTGTTTGATGAGCTGTTTATCAATTACGGAAAAAATATTGGAAACTATTATTTTAATCAGAATTGGGCTTATGCTGGCTTAGGCTATAAGATTAATAAAGCAACAACAGTTCAATTAGGTTATATGAATCAGTATTTCCCAAAACCTGATGGGATAAGAGTAGAAAACAACCACACATTAATGGTGAGTTTAAACTACAATTTAAATTTTAGAAAAAACAATTAATTATGGCTTTTAAGATACCTCAACGTTACCAACTCCTTGTTTTATTTGGAGCTGTATTTATAACCCTTTCAACATTAACAAGAATTGCTTTCTTTTTTTGGTCGTTTTCTGAAATAGGTTTTTCTGTAATTCATTTACTCCGAATAGTATGTTCGGGTATCTTTTTTGATTTAGGAACAGTCTCTTATTTTTTATTGCCTTACGCTTTATATTTATTGTTTTTCCCATCAAAGCTTACGGGAAATATTTTTGATAAAATAGTTACCTATTTTGCTTTTACAATAGGACTTATTACATTTGTTTTTACCGCTTTTGCAGAGTTTACTTTTTGGAATGAATTTAAAAGTCGTTTCAACTTTATTTCGGTAGATTATTTAGTTTACACCAATGAAGTTGTTGGAAATATTAACGAATCTTATAATGTGCCAGCATCCTTATCTTTCATTTTTAGTTTGGTAATAGCTATTTATTATTTTACTCATAAAAAACAAATATTTAAAAATACATTTACCCATCAAGCTACATTTAAAGAGAAATTTCCGATAGCATTATTCATTGTTTTAGTGATGACTTTATTTACTGCTTTTATTAGAAATGAAGATGCCGAATGGTCAACTAATCGTTATGAAAATGAATTAAGTAAAGCTGGTATTTACAGTTTCTTTTCTGCTTTTAGAAATAACGAATTAAGCTATACAGATTTTTACATTACTCAAAATGAAGAAACTGCTTTTGCTGAAGTAAAAAAGCATGTTTTGGCGGATAATGAACAACTATTAAACAACAATTCTTTTAGCTTAAAAAGACATATTAACAACCCAAACGAAGAGCAAAAACCAAATGTAATTTTTATTTGTATAGAAAGTTTTAGTGCAGAATTTATGGCTCGATATAATAATACTTATAAAATTACGCCTTACCTAGACGAGTTAATTAAAGAGAGTTTTGTTTTTGATAATTTATATGCTACAGGAACAAGAACTGTAAGAGGGATGGAATCCATTATGCTATCAATACCACCATCACCCGGAAGAAGTATTGTAAAAAGAGAGAACAACACAGGTCTTTTTAATATTGGTACTGTTTTTAAAAGTAAAGGCTATAAAGATGTTTTCTTTTATGGTGGTGATGGCTATTTTGACAATATGAATGCTTTTTTTGGTGGCAATGGTTTTGACATTGTGGATAGAGGAAGAGGTTATTTAATGGGTGATGATTTTACATCAAAAAGAACAAACATAACAGATGACGAATTAACATTTGAAAATGCTTGGGGAGTTTGCGATGAGGATATTTACAACAAAGTAATTAAAGAGGCTGATAAAAATTACAAAGAAAAACAACCCTTTTTTAATTTTGTAATGACAACATCTAACCACAGACCATATAGTTATCCTGATAATAAAATTGATATACCTTCAGGTAGTAGTAGACAGGGAGCTGTTAAATACACTGATTTTGCTATTCACCAATTTATTGAAAAAGCTAAAACAAAACCTTGGTTTGACAATACCGTTTTTGTTATTATGGCAGATCATTGCGCTTCTAGTGCTGGAAAAAAAGTATTGGATGTTGCTAAATACCACATTCCCGCATTTATTTACAACCTAAAAACAACCAAACCAAAAGCAATAGAAAAAGTATGTTCTCAAATTGATGTTTTCCCAACACTTTTTGGTTTATTAAATTGGAGTTATGATTCTCAACTACTAGGTAGAGATGTTATGAAAATAAAATCCAATAATGAATTTGCTTTTGTATCCAATTATCGTAAAATGGGTTTTTTTAAAACACCTCACTTAATGGTTTTGGGAGAACAAAAAAAAGCAAATTATTATGTTTGGAATAAAGTTGACAACACATTAAAAGATCAACCTATTGATGATGAGATTCTAAAATTGACTAGTTCTTATTACACTTATTCCAATTACCTTTATCAAAAAGGGTTATTAAAATAAGAGTATTAATATATATTTTCCTTTTCTAAAAAGAGATTATCTCTTTTTAGAAAAGGAAAAAGTAATCAATTAACCTGTATCACTTACATTTATCTTTTAAACATGCTAAGGCATCGTTAAAACTTAAGAGTATTTGTTCTTGAGGAATTAAAGCTGGTATTATATCAATTTTCTCCATTAAAGCTCTAGGCTGTTTTTGCAATTGAACTAACACTATTTTTATATCATGAGCCGCCAAATCATTCAACACATCTTCCATGGCAAATAAACCTGATTGATCAATATATCGCATTTTATCTAAACGGATAATTACTGCGGTTGCTGTAATAGGAATTTGTTTCGCCAAACTTTGAAAATCGCTTGTTGAGCCAAAAAACAATGGTCCACTAATGTGTTTAATATAAATCTTGTCCCTTAATTCCTTAGGGAAATCAATCTCATCATCCCATTCTACATCTTCTTTTAATGATTTAATATTAGAATGATCGGTTGTTAAATCTCCAATTTTTTTCATAAACATTAAAGATGCGATCACTAAGCCAATACCAACAGCATAAACTAAGTTCCAAACAGAAGATAAAACTAATACTACCAACATAATAGCCACCTCTTCTTTAGGCATGCTTCTAATAACTTTTAAGCCTTTAAAATCCATTACACCAATACCTACAGTAATTAAAATACCTGCTAAAACTGCTGCCGGAATTTTAGATGCAATTGGACCTAAAGCCAATAACACAATTAAGAGCAACAATCCTGATACCATACCCGAAATACGTGTTTTACCACCTGAGTTAATGTTTACCATTGTTCTAATTGTTGCTCCAGCCCCCGGTATTCCGCCAAATAAAGCTGCAACACTATTACCAATACCTTGTCCAATTAATTCTTTATTGGCTTTGTGTTTTGTTTTGGTCATATTATCTGCCACCACAGAGGTTAGTAAAGAATCTATTGCTCCTAATAATGCTAAGGTTAATGCCGTAAAAATATAAGGCGTAATATTTCCTATTTTAAAAGCGGTAAAAATCTCCCATTTTGGCATTGGTATTCCTCCGGGTATCTCTTCAATAGGACGATAATCCAAGCCAAATCCTATTGCAATTCCTGACATAACAAGCAATGCTACCAAAGTACTTGGAACCGTTTTAGTGATTCTTTTAAAACCATAAATAATAACAATTGTACCGAGTGCTAACGCCAACTCTAACCAATTGATATGCCCTATAGAACGAGGAAATACATGAATAGCTCCTAATACCCCTGAAGCATCTTTGGCAGCCAAACTTTTTGATTCTTGCTGAATTTGATCAGCTGTTATTTCTCTTGCTCGATCTATTGTTTCTTGAAAATCTTCTAACACCAACATGCCTTCTTCGGTTTCTTCTTCTAAGATATGCTCAAGAATTAAGCCTTCGGCATTGGGTTTAAATTGACTCACATATTCCGTATCTTCTTTAGGGTAATAACCAACTGCTGGAGCAATTTGTGTTACCAAAATAATAACCCCTATTGCTGTCATAAAACCCGAAACAACTGGGTAAGGAATATATTTAATATACTTACCCAAGCCTATTAAACCTAAGCCTATCTGAAATAAGCCTGCCATTAAAAAAACAGTCATGATACCCGGCAATGCTTTAGCAACATCACCATCAAACATAGCAATCATACCTGCAATTACTACCATACTTACAGCTGTCATAGGTGCTGTTGGTCCCGAAATTTGTGTTGATGTACCACCAAAAAGTGCTGCAAAAAAGCTAACAAATATTGCTCCATAAAGACCTGCACTTGGTCCTAACCCTGAACTTACCCCAAAGGCTAAAGCCAATGGTAATGCTACAATTCCTGCGGTAATACCTCCAAATAAATCTCCTTTAATATTAGAAAAATCAAATAATTTTTTCATCTTTTACGTTGTTGTTTATCCAAAATAGTTATTGGATATTGTTTAGTTATTATTAGTTATGCGATTATATTAACTAAACAATTTCGGGAGGAGGGGTATTGATTATTGGTGTGTAGGTATTTTGATATTGAGCAACAAAAAAATTATACTTGTTATTAGAAATTGAAGAAAAACTTCCCAACACTATATTTGAAAACAGGCAAGCTTCCAACATATCTTCTTCATATTCAATTTCGCTTTCCTCATTACCTTCTTCAGCTTCTTGAGCTAACTCAATAGGATTATCAGTATTTTCTAGCTCAATAATAAGTAAAGGTTTAATCATAAAAAATAATAACAGACTAAAAATTGTGGCACATTTAATAAATGTGACCACTGCTTTTTTTGCTCTATTTTTCTTAAAATTCATTTTATAATTCACCTATTTATGATGTGATGAAATTAATCTATTTTTTTTTAGATACTCAAACTTATTAAATCTTTTAATGCTTCTACCGTATCTTCATCATCTGTTAATGGTTCGGCAATGGCTACATTACAAGATAAACGTTGTGGTAAGCCACTTTTTATTAAGATGGCTGCATCAACTAGCAATCTAGTAGAAACTGTTTCTGCCAAGCCTAATTCGGTAAGGTTTCTGATTTTAGCGCCCATTTTAACGAGTTTTTTAGCTATATCCTCTTCCACTCCTGTTTCGCGAATTAAAATTTCTGTTTCTATTTTTGTTTCGGGATAAACAAATGATAAGGAAACAAAACGCTGACGTGTTGATGGTTTTAATTCTTTAAAGCCTTTTTGATAACCTGGATTGTAGGTTGCAATAAGCATAAAATCATCTTTGGCGGGTATGGTTTCTCCTGTTTTATCGATAAATAAAGTTCTTCGGTGATCGGTTAAGGAGTGTAATGCTACAATAATATCAGGACGAGCTTCTGCTACTTCATCTAAATATAACATTGCTCCTTCTCTAACAGCTTTTGTCATTGGTCCATCTATCCAAACAGTTTCTGCTCCTTTAATAATGTAACGACCAATTAAATCGGTAGCCGAAGTTTCTTCGTGACAAGCAACCGTATATAGTTTTTTGTCCATTTTATGCGCCATATATTCTACAAACCTAGACTTACCTGTTCCTGTTGGTCCTTTTAATAAAAGCGGTAGTTTGTTTTTATAAACGTGTTCAAAAATGGTTTCTTCTTGGTCTATTACTTTATAAAATGGTATGCTCATATTTTTTAGTTTTAAAGTTAAAAGTTTGTCAAGTTAAAAAGTTTTTTATCAACTGATTACTTTATACTCTTTTAACTATTTTTTTGCGTTAGGGATAGTAGCGGTATCCTTTTTTTCTCAACTACTCTTCGGCTCCGCTCAGAGTCCAAAAGAAAAAAAGATATAGCGAATAGCCCGTTAAAACGCCCTAATTAAAATTAAAAAAGGCTGGAAAAACACCTCTGAATTTCCAACCTTTTAATCAACCTAACCTAATTATTTTACTCTTTTATTAATGCTTCATCTGTTGGTCTTCCGTACTGGAAGAAGTTAACAATGAACAAGATAATACCTGTTGAGAATACTGTTGCACAAACAATTAATATTACGAAATGTGGTTGAATCTCTAATTGAGTTTCCATAAAGTCAACCCCCATAATTCTTTCCATATATACTTGAGCAACTCCTGCTACACCAAAAGCTGTAGTCATACCTACCATACCAATATTACTTAACCAAAATGCCATTCTGGTCATACCATTATCGTATAATTTACGACCTGTAAGGTTAGGTATTGCGTAAGAAATAATTGCTAAAACAATCATTGCATACGCTCCCCAAAATGCCATATGGGCGTGAGATGCAGTAACTAATGTTCCGTGTGTGTAAAGATTTACATTTGGCAAAGTATGTGCTGCACCTAACAATCCTGCTCCAACAAAAGAAACAATTGCTGCTCCTAAAGTCCATGTTAAAGCTGTTTTGTTTGGATGTTTTTTCTCTCCTTTACGATACATATTAATAGCAAACAATGCCATTGCTAAAAATGCTAAAGGTTCTAATGCTGAGAATATTCCTCCAATCCACAACCAATAAGATGGTGCTCCGATGTAATAAAAGTGGTGACCAGTACCTAAGATACCTGACAAGAACGTTAATCCTACAATTACGTACAGCCATTTTTCAATTACTTCTCTATCTACACCTGTAATTTTAATTAATAAGAATGCTAAAATACCACCCATAATTAATTCCCATACACCTTCTACCCATAAGTGAACTACGTACCATCTGTAAAAAGAATCTAATGTATGATTATCAAACCAAACCATACCTGGCAAGTATAATAATGCTAAAAACAATAACCCCATAGACATTACTAGTGCTGTTGTTGTTTGCTTTTTACCTTTAAATAAAGTCATTAAAATATTAAACAAAAATGTTAATACATTAACTACTACTAACCAATCTAATGGTCTAGGAATTTCTAAAAATTTACGCCCTTCCCATATATTTAAGTGAAAACAAATAATAGCAGTTACTCCTACAATTAAAAAGGTAACCAACTGAATGTAAGCTAGTTTTACTGAGTATAATTCTGTTTGTGCTTCTTCGGGAATAATGTAATGGGCAGCTCCCATAAAACCTAAAATTAACCAAACTACCAATAAATTGGTGTGCGTTGCACGCATGGCATTAAAAGGTGATATTTCGTGTAAGCCATCATAACCAATGTGAGCAAAGCCCATGGTAAATCCGAAAACTAATTGTAAAGCGAATAGCAATAGGGCCGATAAGAAGAACCAATATGCTACTTTTTGTGATTTATATTTCATAACGTTAAGTTTATTTTGTTATTAATGTGATTATATTATTCTTCTGAATTATCTTGTAGTTTTTCTACTTTATATTTTGGTTTTGTAGGAAATCCATTTAAATCCATTTCTCCAATCCAAGTAAAAAAGGCTACCATATTATCTGCTTCTTCTGCAGAAAAACCGTAAGCCACCATTTTTCTACCACTAGTATGCTCTCCCCATGGTGTTGGAGACATTAACACTCCTTTAATATACCCTGGACCTCTACGTTCTATTACTTTTGTTAGTTCTGGAGCGTAATAAGCACCTTCACCTAATAAAGTATGGCAACCCATACAGTTGTTTTCATCCCAAATATGACGCCCAGCAATTACGGCTTCGGTAATGTTTTCTTCATGTGTTTGTTCCCCAACTCTATTAAAGGTGGTATCGTAAGATAACGCCAAAAATAAAAAGGAAAAAATTACAGTTCCTGCTAGGAAAAATAATTTTGCTTGACTTTTTGATAGCATAGTTTTTAGTTTTTAGTTAGTAATTCGCTATTTAAAGATGTTTATGTCTTTTATTTGGTAAAGATAGTTGAACACCACTTTATGAACATTGATATATATCATACTTTAATGTTTTTTTTGGAAGAAATGCTATTTTAAATTGCTACAATATCTAAAATACCATCCTGATTAAGAATTACGATATTTTTAGCTGTTAGGGATATTAATTGTTCTTGTTTAAAATCGGCCAACACCTTTGTAACTTGATTGGATGAGATACCCACACATTCTGCAATATCTTGCCGAGTAAGTAAATTAGCATTTATAATTGCATTGTTATCATCTAAGCCAAAACGCTCTATCAAAATTAACAATGCTTTAGCTACTTTTTCTCTTACATTAAAAAGAGACATATCGCGCAATTTTGATTCTTCATAATTTAATTCGTTGCCATAAAACATCATTAAACTAATAGCCAATTGAGGAATTTCGTGTAACAGACTTAAAAAATATTCTTTAGTAAACTGGCAAATTACAGTAGGCTCTAAAGTTTGTGCCGACACAGGATAAACCCCTTCAGATATTATTCCTCTATGCCCTAAAATATCGCCTACCACACTTAAGCGAATAACGTGGTCTCGATTAAAAGCTCCTGTTTTAAAGACCTTTACTGTTCCTGCATAAATAAAATAAACACTGTCAGAAATATTTCCTTCATAAAAAACTTGTTGATGTTTTTTATATTGTTGCATCATTTTATTTTTAGCTATTTCTGCTAACTGCTTTTCTGATGAATTTGTTTTTATAAAACAAATCTCATTTTTACAGGAGATACAAGCTATATTAGATCTTTTCATTACTCTTTTAGATATGCTTTTTATATTTTTTAAAATTAAAACAAAACAAGTATTCCTACAAAATAAACTAGCACAAAAAATATGCTAACCATTTTCCAAACCACATGCGCATGTTTTGCATCTACAAATTGAAAAACAACACTTAAAAATTTAACCGAAGATAATCCTACAATTAATAAGTAAACATTCTCCACTCCATTTTCGGCAAACAGGGTACTTGCACAAATTAATACTATTAGCAGTACCCAAATTATGGTGTTTAGTTTTATTTCTTTTTTCATCATGATTTATATTTAAACTATTTCACTTCGGCTCCGCTCAGTGAGCAGTTTTATATTAAATAAAGAATAGGGAAAATCAATATCCAGATTAAATCGCACATGTGCCAATATGTTGCACTTGCCTCTACATCAAATAAATTTTTTGAATCATATTTTTTCTTTTTTACTGCGAGATACATATAAAACAGTAAGCCCACACCAAACAATACGTGCACAAAATGAAAGCCAGTCATTAACCAATAAAAAGTAAAAAATGTATTGTAATTAAAACCTATTCCTAATTCAATCTTATGATAAAACTCCCAGCCTTTTATCATTAAAAATAAGCCCCCTAATAATAATCCAATAAAGATGTATAATGCTGAATTTTTGTTATTATCTACTTTAAGATATTGTATAGCATTTGCCATAAAATAGCCACTTGTAATTAATATTATTGTATTTATGGTTCCTATAATAGGGTTTAACATCGTTTTAGAAAGTGTAAACTCTTCCAGCATATTTTTGCGGTAATGCACAAAAATTAATGTTGCTCCCAAAAAGGTAAACACTTCTAATAATATTAAAAACCAAACCAAAATCCCTCCAGGTGGATAGTAAATATTACCTTCTACAGTCTCTATTGTGTTCTCTTCCATTATTGTTTTATATGTTTTAAATAATCTGATATTGCTTGATTAATATAAATATTTTTTCCTTTTAGATTAACCATACATTTCTTAACATTTTTTTTATCCGCACAATTTTGATTGTAAATATCTAAACCAAAAAGCATGGGATAAAACCGCCTATTTTTATTGATAAAATTATACTTCCCCACAGGAATATTAGCCGGGTATGATTTAATTTTTGTTAACGATTTTGTATCCCAAACCTCGACAGAACCTTCTTTTTCGTAAATACTTAAATACGCAAACTTTCCATCACCCGTAAATTCGGTATGGATGTATTGCTTGCCTTTTACAGGGATTACCTTTTCCATTGTATAAGTGTTTTTATTAATCAAAATAAGCTCATCGGTACCATTATCAATCCATAAATACTTTGTATTAGGATGAGTTTTTACAAAAAATCCATCACCTCCTATTTCAATTTGTTTTTGAAAAGACCAATCGTACATTTTCCAAATGGTTATAAAAGGTTTTCTTAAATGAGGAGTAGCAAAATAAAAGCTACCATCTTGATACCAATAGGTGGCAGAAAAAAGATGAGGCATTCCCTCCATCTCATGCTCAAAAACAAGCTCTAATGTTTCGATATCATAAACACGTAACAGCTTTCCTCTTCTAGCTGTTGCGATAATAAATTTATCAAAAGGATCGATAAAATAATCTTCTATCGGTTCTTTAATTTTTTGATAGGTAAGTTTAAATGTTTTAGTATCTAATTTACCAACTACAGCTTGATTTCTAAACGTAAAAATTGCTTTATCTTTACTGTAAAATTCATATAATGCACTAATTTTACCTTCAACAGATATGATCTTTTTTACCTCAAAAGTGGTTGTATTTACAATAACTATTTGCTCGGGCAACAAACAAGTTACCATCATATATTTTCCATCCCTTGTTAATGATACATTTCGTAAATTTATTCCTAGTCGGATTTTAGCAATTCTTCTTCCTTCTTTTAGGGAATATTTTTCTACCCAACCATCTCTTGTTGGTATATATATGTTCTCTGCTTTAGGAAATTGATATTTTATTCCTCCATGTATATTTTTTAATGGAAACTTATCTAAAACCTTTTCATTTTCCATTATCCAAACAAAACCACCATCTCTTTCTACAACTGGTAATACCTGGTTAATATCATTTATTCCTAAGCTTTTTATCGGGTCATTAAATTTAACTAAAGAAGATACAATTTCTTTTTCGCCCCATTTAATTTTTGCTGTTATTGGGCTTTTAATATAGCTTGCTAATTGATACAAGGAATTACTATCCAAATGTTCGAAAGATGGCATTTGAGTTTGAGGAAAACCATTTTTAATTCTATCAGCAAGTTGTTGAATATTGTATTTTCGGAGTAACACCGGTAATAATGGTGGTGCAGAATTTCCTATCCTATCAGGATGATGACATGCCGCACAATTTTTTAAATACAATGCTTCTCTTTTTTCATTTTGTGCTGTTATTACACCCGACAGGAGTAATAACAGAAAAATTTGCAAATATTTTTTCATAATTTTTGAATTTCAAATTTAGGATAACCTTTTACTCCACTGTTATTATAAAAATCTACAAACCTTATTTTATAAAAAAGACCTCCAGTTGTCTTTATTATAAAACTTTTGTTGGCATTAATGGTATAAGAATTATCTTGGCTATTTCTTATTTTCCAATCGTAACCTATCTCATCCCAAAAGTTAGTAAAGGTATAATTAGCAGTGTCTTTTAAATTAATATTAAAAAATTGATTGTTGTTATCTTCTGCTACTACAACATTATTATGCACGTTGCTTAGCACCTGTGTTAGCACAAAAGGCAAAGGTAAATTACTAAACTTATGGTAATGATTGGTAAACAATAAATCCCAACTATTTTTTTCAGGTTCTAAAAAAAGTGTTTGTCCTGCATTATCAAAATTAAAATGAATTAAATTTCTGCTAATATCTTTATTGATGGTGTAAGTTACTTCATTAGTCCCATCTAAATCGGCATATTTAAATGTATAGATTTGATTATCTACGCTTTGAAAAATTATCTTTTTATACCCTAAGTGATTCCCATTGGCATCAAACTGTCTATCAACAATAAACACATTGTTGGTGTTTTGCCAATCGCCAAAAGCTGTAGCATCTAATTTTCCATTTGGATTATCCCATAACCAAGTAGCCCCAACTTCTGACGTTACACTAGCAAAAGAGACGTTTCCTTGATTGGCAATAAACATTCCTCGGGCAGTATTTAGCAACACGTGAAACCCCGAAGGAGTACACTCAAACGCTAAATCCCAATCGTATTTGGTATTAATTTTTACTACCGAATTTGTTCCGCAATCATAATAAACTTGATTTAAATACGGATAACCTATTTCTATTTGTACTGTTTCGATATTACCAGGTTGATGAGCAGGTACAGGAGTATCTTCTTTTAAACAGGAGAAAAAGAAAAAAGGCACAAGCCACAAGAAAAGAGGCAATAGTAATTTACTTGTTCTCTTTTTATTACTAAATGTATGATAAAATATAGTTCTCATTGTTTATTGCCTTTTGGCTCTTTACTGTTTTCTTAGTTAAAAATTAAAATTTAATGCTACAAAATAAGACCTTCCCCATAGTACATTTAACGATGTTGCTCCATTAGAATTTGAGACTCCAAAAACATCTCCAACCATATCAACTTGTTTTACATCAAACAAGTTTTTAACTCCAGCAACCAATTGCATTTTTTTATTCATCAAGTATTTTGTTCCAGTAAAATCAAAAGTATGATAATCTCCTATATAACTTTCTTTAATATTTTTATCATCATCTAAATAATAGCTTTTTATGGTTCCGGTATATTTATAACTTAGGTTTAGCTTTAACCCTAAACTATCTAACATATAACCAACACCTGCAACAGCATCATTGGTATAGAAAAAATCATTTTTAAAATCTGTTTTATTAAACTGAGAATTGTAATTACCATAATAGCTATATGCTCCATTTAATTGAATGTTTTTGTATTGATAATTGATATTAAGCGCCACACCTTGAGTGGTTAAATAATCAATATTAGTATACGTCCAATCGATAGCTGACGTTTGTTCTAAATAGATTAAATCATTTATTTTAGAATAAAAAACCTTTGGTGTAACTCTAATCTTATGTTCCTTAAAACTATTGTGATAATCTACCGAAAGGTTAATATGATCGGAGTTTTCTGAACTTAAACTTTCGCTTCCCCAAAGATTAATGGTAGAGTTAAAATGAAATTCTAAATACAATTCTTTTAAACTTGGAGCTCTAAACCCTTTGGCGTAAGAAGCTCTGATGTTTGTTGTTTTTCCAACATTAACTAAAAAATTTATGGAAGGAACTATTGGTGCTGTATAATTAGTATTGTAAGCATATCGCACAGCAGGCTGAATCGTTATAGCTTTTGTTGGGTTATATTTAAGGTGACCAAACAAGGCATAATCACCAATATTTTGTTGGCTCCCTTCAATTCTTTCTGCATCAATGGCATCATTTTTTAATTCGGTACCTAACATAAAATTAACTTTATTGCTATCCGAATTTTTACTGTACACTCCTCTAAATAAATAGCTGTTAAAAAAGGTAGTGTCTTGATCATTATCTCCAACAGTTAAAAACTCATCTAAAGAAGTTAAATCTTTATAATAAATATTTCTTGTTCGCTTATAATAAGATTGAGAAAGGGTTACATCTAAAAAACTATTTTTTCCTACCCTCCCACTTAACAATGCTTTATTACTAAAACGAGAAGTCTTGTAATAGGTATCAAAAGCAGTAACATAATAAGGTGCCTGAGGAGCTCCTCTACTGGTCATGGTTTCGGTAAAAACATCAAAAATATAAGAGAATTTTAAATGATGTATGCGTCTGCTAAATAAGAAATTTCCAAAATATTGCTCTCTAGGTTTCCAGTCTTTATAACGTGAAGTATCTTGGTTGGCAAAGCCTTCAAAAAAGTTTCTACCTCCAGAAACTTTAAATAAATTACGTTTTACTTTAAACCCAATCTTTGCACTAATGTTATATTGACCTATAGATTCGTAATAGGTTTTAAGCCCTACATCTAATTTTTTAAATTGATTTTTTTTGGTGATAATATTTATCACACCTCCCAAAGCATTGGTTCCGTAAGCTACAGATGTTGGTCCTTCTATTACTTCTATTCTTTCAACTTCGTTTAAATTTATTTGCGATAAATCAACATTTCCTTTTAGTCTTCCTTCAACAGGAACCCCATCAATCATAAACTTAACATGGTTACCCGAAAGTCCGTTTAAGGTTATTGCTGTCTCATTAACATGTCCATTATTGGTTTTAAATGTTAACTCATTATTTAAAGCTTCCCTTAAATTGGTTGCTCCTTTTTCTGTTAATTGTTCTGCTGCAATGGTTTTGATTTCATAAATGGATTTTTCTTTTTCTATTGGTGCAAATTGAGCTGTTATTACCAACTCATTTAATCCAAAAGCACTTGGTTGTAATTTAATTTTTATTGTTTGATTAGGAAGCAAAGTAATCGCTTCTTTCTCATACCCCACATAAGAAATCTCTACTTTGGTTGTATCCAAAAAAGGGTTATTGGCAAAACCTCCTTCATCAGAAACTAGCCATTGATATTTACCTTTATCTACACCCGCCAAACTGGTAAACTTAACGTGGGAAAGAAATATTGGCGTTTTACCATCTTTTTCTAATACCTGAACTTGAGATTGAGAGAAAGAAAAAAGAGGCAAAAATACAGACAACAGAAAAAAGACAAAAGAGGAAATTCCCCTTATGCCTTTTTGATTCTTATTTCTATATTCTTTCATCTTTACTATTATCTAACAATCAACTTTTGAGTAGTATTCAATTGATCACTTTTTAGCTGAAGCAAATAAATCCCACTTTTTAACTGATTGATATCTATTGTTTTTTGATTAACGCCATTGTTGACCTGAATGGTTTTACTCAACACTAATTTACCTGATAAATCAACTACATCAACTTGCATTGTTGCATATTCAAAATAATCTAACAATAATGTTATTTGATTTGTTGCCGGATTTGGATACATGCTAAATGTTACATTATGTTCATAAACCTGAACAGATACTGTTTGTAAGTGCTCTTGATTAAACATTGCTTTACCTAGCCCAGAAAAACCACTTTCAAACCCATTAAATACAATTCTATAAAAATCAGTGCTATCATTATCATAAATAAAATAAGCGATAGAATCATAAATTGTCCAACCTGTTGCTGAGCTATATTTTTTCCATTCTCTACCAATATTAGTAATGTTTTGGTTAAACGATGTTTGTGGTGCTGTAGCTATTAATGCTGCTGCATAATCAGTTTCATTTGATTTAGCTGACCAAACATCTCTATTATTAAATACACTTGTTACCGAAACATATTGTCCTGCATAACTAAGGTAATCCGTATGTTTGGCAAACATCAAATCCCAAGTTGTGTTATCTGGTTCTCTATCAATAGTAGCATTTGTTAGCATCGAATGGTAAACAAAGTTTTTATTTGGATAATTGCTTTTATCAATCGTAAACGTTTGTTCATTAGAGCCATCTACATCTGAGTATTTAAACTCCCAAACACCTGTTTTTAAACTTACAATCCATATTTTTCTAAACGTGTTATCACTCAGTTTTGCTAAATAAAGAGAATCGCCAAAAGTCCAATAATTTTGTTGCGGATTTAAAACTCCCCAACCTAAATCTGCCCAACCAGCAGCTCCTCTATGCACATTAAAAGCACCATTAGTCCAACTCGTATCTGTATTTAATAACTGCTCCCAAGCTAAATATCCAGTAGTATCAAAACTATTCCATTCTGCTGTATCACTTGGATATGCCCATAATGTTGTTGTTGCTTCATTTATTAGGATAGCACTTCCTGCAGCCCCTTGTCCTGCAGCTGCAAAACCTAATTCCCAATCATTATTATTAATATTGGCAACTTCACCATTATCTAAGCTATAAAAAACTTGGTTGGCATAAAATTGCCCCATAGCAACAGTATCATTAACAGATTGAGCATTAACACTCAGCATCAATAAGCTTGCTGTAATAATTGTAATTATTTTTTTCATTTGATTTTAATAAAATGATTTATATCTCAAAGATATTTTCTTAATTCGACCCACAAGCTGATAAATATCTTCTGGCAACTTGACTTTTATCAGGAAATAAAAGGAGGAGAATTTCTTCTCCTCCTTAACTCACAACCAATAACCTAACCTAACTAGTAAATATCGTGAGTTGTATTGTAAACATTGAATTTTCCTGTTGGATTTTGTACCCAATCTCCTTGAATTGTTTGTTTTAATTCTAATGTTTTATCATCATAAATTAAAAGAGCACTTTCAGTTCCCATAAATACAGAAATCCAAACTTCATCACCTGCTTTGTTGTATTCCATATGAACCATTCGTCCATCAACACCTTCTGGCATAGTAATATTTTTCTTTAACTCTAATGTTTCTGTATCAAATACATCTACCGAAGAATTTAAAGCTGCATCAGTACTTAATGTTCTATCTACCCATAAGTTTTTAGATTTTGGGTGAGATTTAACAAATAAAGCACCACCACCTGCACCAGAAGCTTTTACTTCTTTTACAACAGTCCATTGTCCTTCACCTTTATTCGTTTTAATGAATGATAATTTGTTTTCTCCTAAGTGAGAAGTTACCCAAACTTTATCTCCATTTGCTAACGTAATATTTGTTCCTCTACCTGGGTGAGGCTTAATACCTGTTTCAATAATTTTAACTAATTTTTTGTTTGGTACATCAATAACAACAATTTTATTTGCAGCATTTGCAGCAACTAAAAAGTAATGTTTACTTTCATCAAAACCACCATCATGTAAAAATCTTGCTGTAGGTATTTCAGTAATTTGAGGGTTTTTAGGATCAGTATAATCAACGATATCAACCATTCCTCTTTCCTTAATGTTACAAATCCAAACAGGATCAGTATGTGAAGCAACAATAGAAGCTACACGTGCATCTTCAATAAATTCTTTATCACCATCACATGCATTACCTGCTGTAGGAGTAACACTAATAGGCTCTAAAGTTTGTGCATCCATAATAGCAATATGTGCCGGAGAATAACCACCAAATACTAAATATTTATCTTCGTACCCTTTAAATTTAGATACCTCAACAGATCTAGAATCAAATGCTCCTCTTACCTCAGCAACAATTGTTGGAATTTCATAATAAGTATCAATCATAGTAATTCTACCATCTCTACCTACAGAATAAATATAACGACCTGAAGCAGATGTTCTTAAAATATGTACCGCAAAACCAGTTTTTAATACCACTAATTTTTCTTTAGTATCACCATCAATAACTGCAACTTTACCCGCATCTCTCATAATTACACCAAAGTAATTATCGATATTTCTAGTATGTTGTTTTTTGGTTGGTCTATCAGCAACGGGAACAATTAAATTCCAAGTTTCAGTCATTTCAGCTAAACCAAAATCTGGAACTATTGGTGGATCAACTTGTAAAAAACGAGTCATTAACTCAATTTCATCATCCGTCATAATTCCTTTCCACTCTGGCATACCACCTGGTGTTCCGTTTTCGATAAATGCTTTTAATCCAGCTACTCCTAACATTTTAGTTCCTGGCGCTGCGTTTCCTTCAGGTGCATCCGGTAATAAATGTGGTCCTGTTGCACCTTTTCTTGATGATCCGTGACATCCTGCACATCTATCAAAATAAATTGCAGCTGCAGTTTCCATTTCTGCATCAGAAATTTGGACACCATCAGCATGCGTTTCTACAGCTTTGTCTTCTACTGGTTTTTCTTCACCACTCCCACCACAACTGGCTAAAGTCATTGCTCCTGCAATTGATAAGTAGATAAAATTTTTCTTTTTCATGATTAAGTTTTTAATTTATATTATTTAAGGTTTATATGATTAAATCACGAGATAAAGATATGAGTGTCTTTTTCTTTAAATAATGACAGTTCTCACACAAAAAACTGTTTTTTGGAAGTGAATTTTATGATGAATATCATAAAAATAAACTCAAAAATAAAAAAAATATAAAATGGAAAACCCCTTAATTATCAAGCACAACAAGGAATTACCTTAATATTAAAAGCTGAAAAGAAATTATTTACAAATGAGGTAAAAGACTAAAAATCCTTTTTCTTAGATTTATATATGATACGTGATACAGGCGCTATTACCCATAAAAACAATACAAAAGTAGAAGCCATAATCCCTAAGCCTGTACCGAAAAACTGCTGAAAAACTGCCCCGGTATAACCTAACAATGCAGAGATATCTAATTTTAATAGAATTAAAATACGAGATAAATCTATCGGATTAAACATAGTCGCAATTAATGAGAAGGTATCTAATGGATACTCATTAAACATAATTAATGAGATCAAGAAAGCTCCATCATAAATAACTGCTAAAAACAGCCACATTAAAATGGCATAGCCAAAACCTTTAATTTTATTTTCGTTAGATAAAGCAATGTTAAAAGCCAAAGCAACAAAAATAAAATTGAGGAAAGAACCTGTTATTAGTAATAATATAAAATCAAATATGGCAGAAGACATGGTTAACCCATAAATCATAAAAGGAATACCTATTCCCAATACTAAACTTAATGTTAACGATATCGAGACTCCTAAGTATTGCCCTAAAAATATTCGATTTCTTTTTATAGGCTGCGCCAAAAGTAACTCTGTAAATTCCTTGGAATTGTAATAATACATCACCCCAAAAATTGTTCCAATTAATGGTGTCAGCACGATAATGATATTCATTAATGTAACGATAGCCTTGTTTAAATCGTTATTTAAAAACAACAACACAAAACCTAATGCCAAATAAAAAGCAAAGTAAACGTAACTCCAACGGCTACGCATTAAATCGAAAAAACTGTATTTTAAAATCTTAAACATCTATCTTATTTTAATTCTTAAGTACTTAGAGTTTTAAAGTATTTAGAGTACTTAAAGTTGTAAAGCAACTAAATTTCACTTTTTTTTTAACTCTAAGCACAAACCACTCCCTAAGTACTATTTCTTCTTTGTATTAAAACTGATGGAACTAAAAATAGCCAACAGCTCATTTGACTCTTCTAAAGCCTTTTCAATTATTTGTTTATCTAACCAGTTTAGATCTAAAATTATCTCTAGCCAATAAACCGTTTCACTCGCCTCACTTTCACTTATTTTAATCTTATTTAAAAAGTCGGCTTTACTTCGCGACCTATTTGCTTCTCTATAATTTGCTCCTATACTTGTTCCTGATTTAGTTAGCTGATTTTTTAATACTCTACCCTCTTCAGTTTTTGGTAAAATAATGGAAAGTTTAATAATTGCTACAGCAAATTTTCTTGTGCGAAGCTCTAATGTTTTACCAAACTCTTTATTATTCATTTTCAACTATTTAACTCTAAATACTAACTAACTCCAAGAACTATCCAACTCTAAGTACTCAAAAGTGAAGCAATAGCGTGTTCTAAATCATCTTGTTTAGTTTTCGCTTTTAGTTCAGGAATACTTCCTTTAAAATAAATTTTACCATCCAATAAAAACACTATCTCATCAGCAATTTCATCCACCAAACTCATAATATGAGTGGTAATTAACAATGTTTTTCCTTTGGCTTTTTCTTTTTGAATTATCTCTTTTAAATGGATTAACGAAATTGGATCTAAACCAGTTGTTGGCTCATCCAAAATAATTAAATCACTATCAAACATAAAAGTTAATACAATATTTACCTTTTGTTTTGTTCCTCCAGATAGGTTTCCTAGTTTTTTAGTTAAGAAAGGTGTAAGACCAAAAAGCTCAACCAAACCATGTTCATTGGCAGCTTTAGGTCGTAAATTTTTAACCATTTCAATTAACTCCGTTACCGTTAAATTTGCCGGAAAATTGGCAATTTGAGGTAAATAATTAATCTCATTTCTATAATCTGATTGCTTTAAAACTGAAACACCATTAATCAAAATATCTCCTGCATTAGGAATTACCATTCCTAAAACACTTTTAATTAAGGTTGTTTTTCCCGAACCATTTGGTCCTAAAACAGCAAATATACCTCCCGATTTAATGGACAAATCTAACCCATCTAAAACGGTTAGTTTACCAAATTTCTTATGTAGGTTTTTAATTTCTATCATTCTATTTTATAATTGAATCGGTTTCATCAATGGTTTTGCATCCACTAAATTATCTGGTGTAAAAACGGGCGATACTTTTTCCGAAAAATTAATAATATCAACAAACAAACTTCGTAGTAAAACTAAAGTTTCTGGAGTAGTATTTACAATGTACGAAAACAGTTTTACAGGTCGGTAGGCCACATCACCAATACCATCTCTATCTAAATCATACCCAGTATAATCACTCCAATAATTGGCTTCAAACACATTATCGTTTAACCTACTGTTATATGACAAATCAAAAGAGTTATACTGAAAATTATTGTACTCAAAAACATTAGCATAACAGCCTCCTGTAAATTTAAGTGCCCAACCATTTCTAATAAAATGATTGCTTTTATAATTAATTCGGTTACAACCATCAATGTTAATTCCTATGGTATTTTCTTCAAAAACATTATCTGTTATTTCAGCATCATAAATCTCTTTTAACAGCAAACCATAAGAAGCCGTTCCCCAGTTATAATGAAACGTGTTGTGGTGCATTTTAATAAATTTAGAAAACATTACCGCAACACCTGCACCATTCGCTTTAAACTCATTATGGTGGTATTCGTTATGATTAGAAAACATAAAATGTAAACCATAACGTAAATTATTTTTACTGGTATTGTTAGATATGTGACTTTTACTAATAAACTCTAAGTAAATGCCATCACGCATTCCATCAATTACATTTTGTTCTATTCTTAGGTGAGAACTTTTCCAAACATGCACACCGTTACCGGCAACAGATTCATCTTTAGCATTACCCTTAATTTTATTTTTAGCAATAACACCATATTTAGCATTTTGTATAATAAAGGCGTAAAAAACGTCTTCAAAAACATTGTTCTGTAAGGCAAAATTTTTCCCTTTACCAACAAATATTCCAGCTATCTCTTTGGTATAGCTAAAGCCTACATTCTTAAATTTAAAACCTGAAATACTAAAATCAGTAGCGTTGGCAGCAAAAATACTTTCTGTAAGATTTCCTCCATCCAAAACTGGCAAGCCGATACCAACAACATGTACTGCTTTCGTTATTTCAATTTTAGTCTCTTTATAAGTACCTGCTTGTACCAAAACAGAATCCCCATCTTGAGCCATTAAAACAGCTTTTTTTATAGATTTAACCTTGCAAGATGTACAAACATCAATCGTACGAGCAGAAACACCCATCGAAACAAAAATTAAAAATAGTGTTAAAAACCTCATCTTAGTTGGCTAATTTTTGTTTTATCTCATCCCAAGTAAATAATTTACCACCACTTTCAGACAATACTACTTCCGCTTTTTCTTTACTACTAAAAGCAGATAAATTGGCACCCATTGGGCTTTTAATTTGTTCACTCACTAAATATGTGGCTGTTTTTGCGTCCACTAAAGTTCCAGGGTTAGCAAAATCGGCCACCAAAACAAAAGCCATATTTTCTTCGTTTTTATCTTGATTTATTTTCATCACCAAACACTCTACCGCATCAAACATATATGCTTTCCCTTTTTTGGTAACATATTCTGCCGAATGAGCCTTATCTACTACAGTCATATCACAATGATAACAATGATCATTACCGTATTGTATCTCTTTAGGCTCTACATTACATGAAGAAAAAATCATGGTTAATCCTAAAAGGATAAGAGTATTATTTATTGTGTTTTTCATAAGTAAAATTAAGTGGTAAAATTATCAAAAATAATTGGGGTGCTTGTACGGACTTATCCTTTAAAATAACCCCATTTTGCAAAATCGAAAATATAAATATGGAATTCACACTTGCGTTTAGACTCCGCTCAACGAGCAAGCATTAAAAACCTCCAAGGTTTATGTTATTAATTAAAATAAACCTTGGAGGTATAAAAAGAGAATGTCGCTATTTAAAGAAAAATATCTGAGGTTATTGTTGGCCTCCTCCTCTAGTTAATGCAAATATATTTTACTTTGCTTCTTTTTTACCTACAAAATAAGCAAAGAAAGAAAAAGCCATTCCTAATCCCATTAAATAAGCCCCTACTTCAGGATAAGAATATACTTCAAAATTTAATATTTTTTTGTATCCAAAAAATGGAGGTTGATACCCCATAGGTTTCCCAGTTAATGGATCTGTAATTTGTAAAATTGCATTAGGATCTAACTCATGACCATAAACGTATAGCCAATTATAAAAATCATACAATCCTGCAATACTAAACAACGCCATTATTATCCACCAAGTTAAATATAAATTGGGTTTTCCAATAAAACCAAAAACAATTGCTAAAAAAGCCATTATCCCAACTACATAAGGAAAAATTTGAAATTCTAAAAATGGTTCTACTAACCCTTTTTTCACATTTGCTGGTGTTGGCAAATGTGCCATACCAATGTAATGGTTTAATAAATCGATATTGTTTACATCATTAAATTCTACACCATCAGCTAAATGATCGATGTGTATATTTAACCCTAAAGGTTCAGGATATTGTGGTGCTAATAAGGTTATCTTCCATATCGGAAAATAGAATAGTGAAGCCAATAACAACCCCGCTAATACCATTAATATTCTTGATTTCATAACTATATATTTAAAAAAGTAGATACGTTTTAAAACTAAAAAAAAAAGTTCTAAAAATTATATTCATTTAATACGCAATCTTAAAAAAAGATGCAAAATATTTATCTTTAGAACTCTTTTGTTACTCATTTAGGTTAATAAAGGCGGATAACTTAATTAGTTACCCGCCTTTTCTCTCTCACTTAATCACCTAACCTAATACTATAATTCTTCTTCTACATCTGTAGCATCACCATCTAACGTATAAGTTAAAGGAGTGTTAGCACCTTTAGCAGATACTCTGATGTAACCTTGCATTTCTTGATGTAATGCAGAACAGAAATCTGTACAATAAAATGGCCATACACCTACTTGCGTTGGGTACCAAATTGATGTAGCAGTTCTACCTGGCATAATTAACATCTCTGCAGTTTGAGCACCAATCATAGAGAAACCATGTGGTACATCGTAATCTTGCTCTAAGTTTGTAATGTGGAAAAATACTTTATCTCCAACTCTTACACCTTCAATGTTATCAGGAGAAAAGTGAGAACGAATCATTGACATATAAATATGTACTTCGTTTCCTTTACGCACTACCTTAGTTTCTGCTTCATTTTTAACAGCGTAAGGGTGAGTATTTTCATCCAATTTGTAAATTTTCTTAGAGTTAGCAGCTACTTTATCAGCAGCAATACCTGCAGCGTAATGTGGCTCTCCAATTGTTGGGAAATCCAATAACAATTCTAATTTATCTCCAGAAATATCAAATAATTGTGCTGATTGACAAACCTCAGGACCTGTTGGTAAATAACGATCTTTAGTAATTTTGTTCATCGCAACTAAATATTTATCATCTGGTGTTCTAGAGTTTCCTCCAGGAATCATTAAGTGACCTACAGAATAATAAACTGGGTGTCTGTCTAATACTTTTAAGTCTTTTACATTCCATTTCACTACCTCAGAAGAGATAAAGAAAGTAGTATATGCATTTCCTCTAGTATCAAACTCTGTATGCAACGGCCCTAATCCTGGCTGATTTAACATACCGTAGTTAATTGCATCAAATTTTAAAATTGGAATACCGTAAGCATCACCATCAAAAGCTTTATCTTCAATAGCTTTAATCATTTTAGTAAATGAGTGAACTGTCATTGCTGCAGCTAATTTCCCATTACCAATAATGTACTCACCTGTTGGATCAACATCACAACCGTGTGGAGATTTTGCAGTAGGTAAGAAATAAATTGCTCCAGGAACATCCTTAGGCTCAACTACTAAAACTTCTTTTCCCCATTCTGTTGTTGCAGTATGTGCATCATCATCCCAAGTATTGTGAGCATATTTAGCTGGCACCATTTTACCACCACCGTTTGCTACATACTCTTCAATTTTTTTCCAGTTAATAGCTGCAATAAAATCTTTATCATTTTGAGATGCGTTTACTTCCATCAATGTGTTTGCTTCTTCAGTATTATAAGTAGAGAAGAAAAACCATCCATGAGATTTTCCACGACCAGGGTGAGATAAATCATAACTGAAACCAGGCATTTTAATTTGGAACGAAATGTTCATGTGACCAGTTTCTTGATCAATCTTTAAGAAAGACAATGCTCCACTAAAGTTTCCTTTCATGTCTGCAATTGGCATATCTTTTTGAGGAAATGGTACAGAAAAACGTGTTCCTGCAACAACATACTCAGAGTTTTCTGTTACAAAAGATGAAGAGTGATTACCTGCTGAATTAGGAATCTCAATAATTTCTTCTGTTTCAAAAGTTTCTAAACTAATACGTGCAATACGTGGTGTATTGTTTTCGTTAATAAATACCCATCTACCATCAACAGTACCTTCTGTTTGAGAAATATCTGGATGATGTGAATCTCCCCAAGGAATAAAACCATGTGAAGTCATTAACATTGGAGTAGTTTCTTCGTTGTATCCGTATCCTTTTTCTGGATCTTGAGAAAACACAGGAATTACTCTAAATAAACGTCCTGATGGTAAACCGTAAACAGCTAACTGTCCACTAAATCCACCTGAAATAAAAGCATAATGAGAATCATGTTCTCCTGGTGCTACATAAACTTTTTCGGCTGCATTACCAGACAAAGCGCCTTTTGCAGTCCCTTTTGATTCGGCATTACTACCTGTTGGTGCGCACCCTACAGCGAAGAGCGAAGCAGCAGCAAATCCTAATGCTAGTTTTGTTATTTTTTTCATTTTATATTGTTTTTTAGTTAAGTTTAGTTTTTAGTTCTAAAGAATTCTAAGATTGCTCTTGCATCATCTTCAGATAAGCTTTGATTAGCCATTGGAGCTAAATACTCTGCTAATAAAGCTTTAGCAACTGGATCTTCAGCAACCATTCCTTCAGGATTTAAGATCATATTCATAATCCACTCTGGAGAACGTCTTTCTGTTACTCCTTTTAAAGCAGGACCAACTAATCTTTTTCCAATTTTATGACAAGCAGTACAATTGGTTTTATAAATCTCTTTTCCTTTTTCTACTAAAGCATCATCAATATCTTCTAATATTAATTCAGAGATTGGTCCAACACCTTTGCTCATTGCATCATCAACTGGAGCAGCTTCTGCCACTTCTTCTACTTTAGCTTCTTCTTTTGCAGGAGCTTCAGCAGTAGTTGTTTCTGCAGTTTCGCCACCACAAGAAAAAAGCAATGCACTTAAGGCTAGGCCTGTTAAAAATTTAAGTTTCATAATTTATTATTTTAGGTTAGGTATATATTAAAAATTAATCTTCAGCAGGAACCAATACATCGTCAACAACGTGTATCCATCCATTACTTACTTTTACAGATTGTAAAACTTTAGTTCCTCCAACATAAATGTCTCCATCTTTGTTTTCAACAAGTAAATATTTTCCTGAAGCCATATACAATTTTCTTCCTTTTTTAGCTTCTTTTTTTAATTGTTTGATTGGGTAATTTGCTGGTGCAACATGATTAATTAAAATCATTGTTAACGTTTCTTTATTTTCTGGCTTAACTAAGTTTGCTACTGTTCCTTCTGGTAATTTATCAAAAGCAGTATTTAAAGGAGCAAACACTGTTAAAGGTCCTGCATTAACTAATGCATCTTCAACACCTGCTGCTTGTACAGCTGCTACTAATGTAGAAAATTCGTCCGGCATAGATATTGCGACTTGCAATATGTTTTTCTCTTCACCTTCTACTGCTGCAACACCTGCTTGACCATGCGTCTCAACTGTTGCTGTTTCTTCTACTGCTGCCGGAGCTGCTGTTGTTTCTTCTACTTGTTCTGCTCCACCAGAGCATGAGTACATTGTCCCTAACACTAGAGCCGTTACCATTAAACTTAATCTTTTCTTAAACATGTTTTTATATTTTTTAGTTAGCAATTAATAAAAAGATAATTTTATCTTTAAGTTGGTAAAAATAAGATAATTGTACCATGCGGAAATTGATTTTAGTCAGTTAAAAATATGACTTTTATCATCTTTATAATTTATTCTTTTCGATTTAAATTTCTAATAAAAGCATCTCCATCTGTAATTTTACTTGCCAAATCATTAATTGACCTATCATTAAACAGTTTCCACAAACCATCACGATAAATTTTAAAATCATCATGCAAAGGACAAGGATGCTCTTCCGAACATTCTTTTAAACCTAATCCGCAACTTGTAAAAAAATCTAATCCACTTATTATCTCTATAATTCTAATAATTTTTACTTTTTTTGATTCATCATCTAAATAAAAACCTCCATTTGGTCCTTTTATAGATTGAATAATTTTATGCTTAGAGAGTTGCTGTAAAATTTTACCCAAATAATGAGTAGGTAAATCCAATTCTTTAGCAACCTCCTTAATACTCATCTTACTCCCTTCAGAAGCATCATGAGCTATTAATACAACGGCTCGCAATGCATATATACAAGTTTTTGACAGCATAAAGTTTTAAAGATATAAAATTGTTATTTAATAAGAAAATAAAGTTACAGTAATTCTTTTTCTAACTCAATTGCTTTAGGAAATAAAATGTTATTTTCTAAATGAATGTGCTGAAATAAATCTGTTTGAAACTCTTCTAATTTAGCATACAATGCTCTAAAAGTATTACAAGCATCATCCGGAGGTGTGAAATTATTACTTAATTCAGTAATTTTTTTAATGATATCACCTGCACCATCATGCTCTGCATCCATCATATTAATTGGATTTTGAATGGTTCCAAAATGTGGTGTAGCTAAAGTCGTTTTATTTTTCTTAGCAGCAATCATCTCTTTTATATAAGGAAACAATACCATCTCTTCTTTGTGCATATGAGACATTAACTCATTCGCCAACTCATGAAAAAGTTCGTTTATTTCTACCACCTCAACATAATGATGACCGTGTACTTTTGCCACTTTATCAGAATATTGAATAATTAAATCTTTAGATTCTTCTACATATTTATGATGAGTATTTAATATGTAATCCGTTAAAAAATCTAAATCCCAAGAATTAAAATCATGCGCTCCTGATGTTGCTGCATTCAAACTCTCAATTTCCTGCTTCACTACATCAAAATCTACTCCCTTCTTTTCGCAAATCTCTTGCACACCAACATTCCCTCCACAACAGAAATCTATTCCGTTCTTTTTAAAAATATCAGCAGTTTTAATGTTATCCGTTACAATCTCTGCAACTGTTTTATCATCTATATTAATCATAATAATTTATTTTTTTAGAAGTGCAAATATACAAATAAATAATAAAAGACTTTTTTATCTTTTATTATTATATTCTAATGATAAATCTCATAAATTACAGCTAGATAAAGCATAACTTCGCACTTATAAAATAAAGCTATGTATTGGGATAAATTATCAAACGAAGAAATAAACAATCAAATAAAAAAAGCCCTTGATTTAAATATGGATTACAAAAAAAAAGTAATCTTAGGAGTTCCTGGGTCTTATTTAGATGAAGAACAATTTTATGATGACGCCCCCTTTCTAGAAGATTCTCCTTTTTTAAAAACACTAATTGCCAACCCCAACCACATAGGATGCCACACGTTAGAAGATGAAGCTGAACCTTTTTTTAAAGGCACTCAAAAACTTGAAATAGAGTTGATAAAAATTTGTGCTGAAGAAATTTTAGAAGGAGAAGAAGACCAACAAGACGGCTATGTTTCGCCAGGCGGAACAGAAGCCAACATTCAAGCACTTTGGATTTACCGCAATTATTTTATCGAAGAGTTTAATGCTAACATTAACGAAATTGCTGTAGTATATTCTGAAGATAGCCACTACTCTATGCCTAAAGGCGGAAATCTTTTAAACATCGATTCTATTGTACTAAAAGTTGACAATTCAACAAGAATGATTTTGCAAGATGATTTAGAATCTCAAATTGCTACAGCACAAGAGAATGGTATTAAATACTTTATTGTGGTAATGAATATGGCAACCACTATGTTTGGCTCAGTTGATGATATTAATAGAGTAAGCAGCTTTTTTGAAGAAAACAACTTCAACTTTAAATTACATGTTGACGGTGCTTTTGGTGGTTTTATTTATCCATTTACCAACAATAAAAATTCATACACTTTTAAAAACTCTTCTATTTCTTCTTTTACTTTAGACGGACACAAGATGCTTCAGACACCTTACGGAACAGGTATTTTCCTTATCAGAAAAGGATATATGAAATATGCCTTAACCGAAGAAGCCAAATATGTTAAAGGAAAAGATTACACCATTTGTGGTAGTAGATCTGGAGCAAATGCACTTTCTATATGGATGATTTTAAAAACGCATGGTTCGGATGGATTAAAGGTAAAAATGAGAAATCTTGCAGATAAAGCAGCAACAGTTTCTGTTAAGCTAACAAAACTAAATGTAGCCCATTACCGAAACCCACACCTTAACATTATTACCATAAGAGGAAAACACATCACACCTCAACTAGCAACAAAATATGCGCTAGTTCCTGATTCTCATAGCGAAAACCCTGATTGGTATAAAATGGTAATTATGGACCATGTAAAAAAAGGAGTGCTTGATGCTTTTATGACAGATTTAAAAGCAACACTATAAAGATAATAATAGTTAACTATTTTACGTTTAGTGTTTCATACTCATTTTCAGCACTAAAAAAAACAACCGCAATAAAGAGCTAAAACTAAGCTCTAGCATTATTGATTTTATGATGTATATCATACTTTTGCTAAAGTATTTTATAATACTAATAAAATAGAAGTTAAGAATACATTGTTAATAAAAATAGTTGAAAATCACTCAAACACCTATGGTTAAAAAGTAACTTGGTTGTTGAAAAATATAGTAGATTAATCGTGTTAAAAAATCGACCAATCTCCACTATTATTGTACTAGCAAAATCTACGGAATTTGCGTTTTATTATTAACCCTATCTAATCCCCTTTCAGCAATGGAAAAAACATTAAATCAAACAAGCGAGTCAACTTCAATTGAAGATACTTTTTCAAAAGAAAATGCAAAAAATGACGAAATCGTGAAGAAAACATACACTTTTGAGGAAGCTTTAGCTGCTGCCACTAAATATTTTAAAGGTGACGAATTAGCTGCCAATGTTTGGATTAATAAATATGCGCTAAAAGATTCTGATGGGAATATCTACGAAAACAATCCGGACCAAATGCACCAGCGTTTGGCAAAAGAAATTGCTAGAGTAGAAGAAAAATATGAAAACTCTTATACCGAACAAGAAATTTATGATGTAATTAAAGATTTTAAATACATTGTACCTCAAGGCGGACCAATGACAGGTATTGGTAATGATTATCAGATAGGATCATTATCTAACTGTTTTGTTATTGGTAATGATGGCGATTCAGATTCTTACGGTGGGGTAATGAAGGTTGATGAAGAACAAGTTCAATTAATGAAACGTAGAGGTGGTGTTGGACACGATTTATCTCACATCCGACCAAAAGGAAGCCCTGTTAAAAATAGTGCGTTAACATCTACAGGTGTTGTGCCTTTTATGGAAAGATATTCTAACTCTACCAGAGAGGTTGCACAAGATGGTAGAAGAGGAGCTTTAATGTTATCTGTTTCCATTAAACATCCTGATGCTGAACATTTTATTGATGCTAAAATGGATGGAACGAAAGTTACCGGAGCAAATGTATCGGTAAAAATTGATCATGATTTTATGCGTGCTGTAAAAGCAGATGCTGATTATCATCAACAATATCCAATCAATTCGCAAAACCCAAAATATACCAACACAGTAAATGCTAAAGGTTTATGGAATAAAATAATTCATAACGCTTGGAAATCTGCTGAACCAGGTATTTTATTTTGGGATACTATTATAGATGAATCAATTCCTGATTGTTATGCTGATTTAGGTTTTAGAACAGTATCTACCAATCCTTGTGGAGAAATCCCTTTATGTCCTTATGACAGTTGTAGATTATTAGCTGTTAACTTGTACAGTTATGTAGAAAATCCTTTTACTGAAGGCGCTACATTTAACTATGAGAAATTTAACAAGCACGTTGGAATGGCTCAACGTATTATGGATGATATTGTTGATCTAGAAATGGAAAAAATCAACAAAATTATTGATAAAATTGAAGCTGATCCTGAAGGATTAGAAATTAAAAGAACAGAATTAAATCTTTGGAAAAACATTAAAACCAAAGCAATACAAGGAAGAAGAACAGGTGTTGGAATTACTGCTGAAGGAGATATGTTAGCTGCTTTAGGTTTTAAATACGGAACTCCAGAAGCAACAACTTTTTCTACAGATGTACATAAAAATTTAGCTTTAGCAGCTTACCGTTCTTCGGTAGATATGGCTAGAGATAGAGGTTCTTTTCCAATCTATGACTCTATTAGAGAAGAGAAAAACCCAATGATTAACCGTATTAAGGCTGCTGATCCAGTATTGTATAACGATATGGTAAAATACGGAAGAAGAAACATTGCGTTATTAACGATTGCTCCAACAGGAACCACTAGTTTAATGACACAAACTTCATCAGGTATTGAGCCTGTATTTATGGTTTCTTATAAAAGAAGAAAAAAAGTAAATCCTAACGATAAAAATGTAAAAGTTGATTTTGTTGATGAAGTTGGAGATTCTTGGGAAGAATTCCATGTTTTTCATCATAAATTTAACACTTGGTTAGAAGTAAATGGCTATGACACTGCAGAAGTAGGAGCCATGAACGAAAAAGACTTAAACAAAATTATTGCTAAATCTCCATATCATGGTGCTACAGCAAATGATGTGGATTGGGTAGAAAAAGTAAGGTTACAAGGTGCTGTTCAAAAATGGATAGATCACTCTATTAGCGTAACTGTTAATGTGCCTAACGAATGTACTGAAGATTTGGTTAGTCAGATTTACCAAACAGGATGGGAAGAAGGCTGTAAAGGAATTACCGTTTACAGAGATGGATCGAGAAGTGGTGTTTTAATCTCTAACGATGAGAAAAAAGACAAGGAAAAAGACGAAGTAATTAATGCCTTTTTAGAAACACAAGCACCTAAAAGACCTGCAAAATTAGAAGCTGAAATTGTTAAATTTAATAACGAAAGCGAAAAATGGATTGCAGTAATTGGCTTATTAGATGGTAGACCTTACGAAATATTTACAGGTGGTGCGGAAGAGTCTTTCGCAATTCTATCTCATGTAGATAAAGGCTGGGTGATTAAAAGTAAAACTGATGATGGATCAACTCGTTACGATTTTCAATATGAAGATAGTCACGGTTACAAAACCACTATTGAAGGGTTATCAAGAACTTTTAACAAAGAATATTGGAACTATGCCAGATTAATTTCGGGAGTATTAAGACACGGAATGCCATTGAGCTTTGTGGTTGATATGGTAAACAATTTACACCTGAATGACGAAACATTAAACACTTGGAAAAAAGGTGTTGTACGTTCATTAAAAAGATTTATTCCTGACGGTACAAAACCTGCAGAAAATGTTTGTCCTAGCTGTAGCGAACCTGCTTTGGTTTACGAAGAAGGTTGCTTAAATTGTAAAAGCTGTGGTCACTCTAAATGTGGGTAATAAAAAAACCATTAAAAACAAAAAAGCCTTTCTGTTCATTCAGAAAGGCTTTTTTGTGCATTTTTTTTTAGAATTCAATATCAAATTGCTCCTTTAGTTGCTGCAAATCTTTAGCAAAATAATTAACACAAAAAGTTTTTTCTTCAGCTGTCATAGCAGCATATTTCATTTCCTCTTTGTTACTATTTTTCACTTTATCTACAACACTAGAATTCAGTAATAAGTTTCGTAAAAAAGGAATCTGTAAAGGCTTTCGTATAATTTTTCGCAACCAATGATCCCTATCTACCAAAAAGTTGTTTAAAGCTTTATTTTTAACTCCTGCAGCTTTATTCTGAGCCCCTAATTCAGTAATTTTAATTTTATCTAAGTCTAAAAAATTAAAATAATTATCCATTAATAATTGAGGATTCTCTTTTAACTGATTAGTAGTGCAAATAAAAATCTGCTCTCTTTTAAAATATTTTAACCAATTATTAAGATGTAAAGCATATAAACTTCCGTAAAAGTTACAATAGTTGTTTTGTGTGACGATGTCTCTATTTAAAAAATCCTTTTCTAATTTTTCACTTTCAATCAGCCCTATTCCATCTTTTATATATCCATGATTTACCGAAAAATTATAATTAGAAAAAGTTCTAGCAGCTGGATCTCTTAGTATTAATGTAATTTTTATGTTAGGATTATATTCAAAAATACGTTTTGGAGCATCTTTATCCATCAACAAATAAGTATCTGATGTTGACAGCAAACCATGCTCATTTTGAAAAAAGCCATGTAAAAAATCTACCCCTCTATTATAATGATCTAAAACAGAAAAATAAGTAACTTCTTTAATTTTAGTAAAATTTACAGCATTATGCTGCTGCAAATAAGCGACTAAACTTGTTGTACCTGATCTTCCTGCACCAATTATAATGTGTTCTAATTTCATAAGCAAATCCAAAGGTAATATAAATTCAGAATAATCTGTGCTCACAAAAAAAACTGCACCTTGACTTTCTTGATAAAAACTACTAACTTTGCTTAACAAATTATAAGAAACATTAAAACGTTTCCAATAATGGCGTTATGAGTAATATTTGCATTTTCGCAGATATACAACCGCTTATTTTTCAGGGTTATAAGGGATAATTTTTCGGCTTGATTTGGATAGCTTAAAAAAAAGAAAATGAAGGATGAGTTTTCTTTGTA
>Ga0256845_1000049_pt1 | contig 96740 bp, 91 predicted proteins | sample RiftiametaG_FD_189101 | JGI IMG/M metagenome (GOLD analysis project Ga0256845, IMG submission 189101) | Tube worm associated microbial communities from hydrothermal vent at the East Pacific Rise, Pacific Ocean - Riftia | ecosystem: Host-associated > Annelida > Integument > Unclassified ...
AAAGAGAAGGGGTTTTCAATGTTGACGAGATCTAAGTCTCTATGTATAAAATAACCTTAATCCTCTCTTTTGTGCTTTCTAATTAATTACTTAAATTTACAGAATGTAAACTTAAGATGTATAAAAATAATAGCAGTTTAAGTGTAAAAACGAAAGTGAGTAAGTATAAAAAAAGTCTGTGTTTAACCGAAAAGTTAATGCATTTTAATCCACTACTATTCTTATACTAACCGTTATAAGTAATGAGAATTTAGGGATTAATAAAACGGAAACTAAAGTACTTTGTAAATTAAAAAATTGTATTCGTTGAATTTTAAAATAGAAGAATGAGTTGGAATTATAGAATAATGAAACGTGAAATTTCAGAAAACGAATTTGAATTTGGAATTTATGAAGTATATTATAATGAAAATGGTAAAATTAACGGCTGGACAGAAGAATCAATAGTTCCTGTTGTAGATAATAAAGAAGGTTTAAAGTCTGAAGTGGTAGAAATGTTAAAAGCATTTAATTCAGAAACTATTTTATACACAAGGGAAAATAAATAAAAAATGAAAGAAAATTTTTTAATTGACATATTAAAGAAGTCCAAAGAGAAAAAGGAAATTATTGGAATATGGCAATATGATGATAGTGATGCTTTTATAGCTGGCTACGTATTAGATCTAAACGGTACATTTTTCACTTTCCAACATTTGACAAAATATGGGAAATTTGATGGAATAGTAATTGATAAAATCGAGACGATTCAAAGTATTGATTTTAATGACGATTATTCAAAAGCAATGCAATACTTACTTGAAAACTCTAAAAAGTTAGATATTGAGAATAGTGTTAACATTAAACTAAATGAAAAAGAAGATTGGCAATTTAGTATTCTTAAGCAATTTAAAGGAAACACTAAGGAATTTATCAGTTTAGAAATTAATGGTAAAGACGAATTCACTGGTTTTGTTGAAAAATTATCGAAAACTGATATAGTATTTCATTGTGTTGGAAAAATGGGAGAAGATGAAGGAACTGTAATTTATAGAAATATAGATGTTACCGCTTTAAAAATAAATGATATTGATAATCGAAAGCGAAAATTACTATTTGATTGGAGAAATAAAAACTTATAACAAATTTTATATTTAATACGGAATTCAGTAACTTAATTGCAAGTTTAGTATTCCATAGAAAGTCCGCCAAAACTTAAAGCCTGTGCTGAGCCTGCCGAAGTATGGTGCTTAAAACAAGACTAATTTAAAAACAAAATATTAACTTTAGGCTATGTGAGTAATTGGGGCTTTACTCTTTGAAAATCCGTGTTAAACATAGTTAAACGTTGAGTGCATTACGAAAATGAATAAAACATATAGAAATTTCATTATTTTGACTTTAAGTTTTTTATTTGGCTCATTTATGCCTTTGCATAAAGACTTAAATGAATACGGTGAATGGTTAGAGTTTCACAATCTAAGTGGTGAAAAATTTGAAGTATCAGTAAATGACTTAGAGAAGAATATAGCATGGTACGACTATGGATTAGCAAAAGAATATACAAGATTATTTGAACCTTTTTTCATTTATTCAAAGGACAGAACTCATTTTATTGACTTAGATACTTACTCACTTGTATTGGAAAAAAAGGATGATGGGAAATTAACTTCTCCGGGAATTAATGTAGATGTAAAAGTTCAAGTTGTTAATACGCAAAACATGAGCTCTGCCATTTTGTTATTTTGTGGAACTGAATGTTACCCCGAAACTGCTTTGTGGAGAAATAATTCGTGGATTGAAATTTATGGGTTTAAAATTAACTCAAAGGATAAGTTTGTTCCCACTATTTGGAAAATAGAAATTGAAGATATGCGATTTACCGAATATTCATATTCAAAAGCTTTTAATAAAATGCCTGACAATTATAATCAAAAGCACAGATTGAAAAACATAGAATTTGAAAAATAATGACACCCTAATACTATATATAGAAAATAGGAGCTAAGTAATTCATCAAAGTTCTCAAAAGCTTAAAGCCTACGTTGAGCTCCGCTGTGTTGAACTGCGTTGTATTGCGCCGTATTGAGTTTATCGAAATAAGCTTGTCGAAATGTTGAAGTATAGTGTTTAAAACAAGAATAATTTAAAAAAAAAATATTAACTTTAGGCTATGTAGGTAACTGAGAATTTACCTCTTTGTAAACCCACATTAACCATAATTCACGCGTTAGCGTTAATTGGGGCTGAAGATTTATCACTAACTCAAAAATTTCTAAAACTAAGATCAAATGACAATTCGAATTACTTTATGTTATCTAATCCTTCTGTCTAGCGGCAGTATCGGATTCAGTCAAAAAGCTTCAACAATAGGAAAGACAAACTTTGGTTTCATTGAAAATAAAGGACAAGTAAACAATCCTTCAAAAGTGAGTATCGGTACTATTTTATTTTATACCGAGACTCCGAACACAAATGTATATATAACTGATAGAGGAATCACCTTTTTGATGCTCCAAAAATCCGAATCGGAGACCGAAGCTACCAAAGAACTAATTTGGGAGAGAATCAGTCTTGAACTACACGGCGCAAATATTGATCCATTAAAAATTGAAACTGAGCTCCCTATTGATAATTCAAGGAGGTTTTACTCAAATCAAAATGAAGGTAAACGGATTGACGTTAATGAATATGATAAAATTACTTTAAAAGGTATTTATCCAGGAGTTGATTGGATACTGTATAACTCCCATGAATCTGGATTTAAATATGACTTTATCGTTCATCCGGGCACCGATCCTGAGTTGATTCAGCTTGTTTATAACAGTCAACAGGAAATTGAAATTGATCCAAACGGTAATCTACAATTCTTCACATCCATAGGCAAAATGAAAGAAGGTTCTCCACTGAGTTTCATTGACAATAAAACAACACAGTCTAATTTCAAAATAACAAGTAAAAGTCTCGATAATTTTGGAGGGTATCAAACAGTTATTGAATTAGAATTCCCTGAATTGAACTTCCCATTAACTCATTTATTGAGAATTGACCCCAAACTACAATGGTTTACTTTTTTTGGCGGCAATGTTTGGGATGGCCCAAAGTGTATCGACACAGATAACAACGACAATTTATTTATTGCTGGATATAGCACATCAATTAATCTTCCTGTAATAGATGCAGGATCATATTATCAGGGCACTTTAACAGGAGACAGGGACTTGTTATTAATGAAATTCACGAATCAAGGCGAGCAGCTTTGGACAACATATTACGGAGGTATTGATTATGATTGTTCCAATTATATGGATATTGATAACTGGGGAAACGTTTATATTACCGGGTCAACTTACTCTGATGATTTTCCATTACAAGATTATGGAACGTTCTTTCAAGGTACAAAATCATTGTACCAAGATGCGATAATTCTAAAATTCGACAATGATGGTAATAGACTTTGGTCAACTTATTATGGGGGAAACCACCAGGACGAAGCATATGGCGTTAAAACAGACCTATTTGGAAATGTTTTTATAACTGGTAAAACAAGATCTACAGATTTTCCGGTTCAAGATGCTGCAACTTACATTCAATCCACTCAAAGTGGAACCTGGGAATCATTTATTGTCAAATTTGATTCACTTGGGAACAGGATTTGGTCCACATATTTTGGGGGAGCTTCAAATGATGAAATTAACTCATTAACTATTGACAAGCAAGGTCAATTATTTATCTATGGTAAGACAACTTCTAGTGGGATTTCATTCCCATTACTTGATGCCGGAAGTTATTATGACAACACTAATAGTAGTAACAAATTGTTCATCTCGAAATTCACCAACAATGGTGTCCTTTTATGGTCAACATTATATGGCGGGGTTGGTAGCGATTATGCCTCAACAATCATTTCAGATGACCTAGGCAACATCTTCACACTTGGATTTACAAATTCCGCTGATTTTCCAACCTTCGACAATGGTTCATATTTTAAGGACACTATCACAGGGCAACGAGACGTCTATATTTCTAAATTTGATAATTATGGAAACTTATTGTGGTCAACTTTATTTGGAGGAACTCAAAATGACATGTTAATTCACAATGATAAATGTGCCATAAATAGTAATGGAGATATCATCATTGGTTATAGATGTTTATCAGATGCAGTTTTGCTACCTTCCTGCGATTGGCAATATTACGACTCAACTTATGCGGCCTATAATTCAGTCTTAACACAATTTGATAATAATGGTCAATTGAAATACAGTTCTTATTTATCTGGTGACGGCACTGATGGATTGACATCATTCGCGTATGATTCTAATGACAATTTATTCATTACCGGTGAATTGCTTTCACCCATAAACTTAAACACTTATCCTCTTTTAGACCCAGGCAACAACACATATTTTGACGACACCTACAACGGCTCTGATGATGCTTTCATACTAAAATTCATTCCTTCTGTCAACGTTATGGACACATCTATTATCAGTACGTGTGATTCTTTCACTGTCCCAAGTGGCAATAATACATATAGTACATCAGGATATTACATAGACACATTAAATAGTATGAATGGATGCGATTCCATGTTTGTTATTGACCTAACAATAATAAATATTGATACTTCAGTAACATTAATGACCAACACTTTTTTTTCTAACGCCTCCAATTCTACGTATCAATGGATTAATTGTGATAATGGCCAAAACATAATTGGAGAAACCAATCCTACTTTTCAACCAGATTCTTCTGGTCACTTTGCTGTGATTGTCACAGAAGGTAGCTGCACCGACACTTCTTCATGCTATACTATTACTACCTCAAGTATTAATGATAAAGATGATTTTGAAATTAAAATTTTCCCTAATCCCGGAAATGAGGTAATTCATATTAAGGCTGTAAAAAATGTTAATTTACTTATCTATGATTCTTCAGGTAAATTGATTTTTAGAAATGATAACCCTGATAACAGTTTCGTGATAAATACAAAGCAATGGTCTAACGGTATATACGAAGTCCAGGTTTCTAACAATAGTTCATTAGCTATCCGTAAACTAATTATTTCACATTAGTCAATCATGGATATAAAACTAACGTTAACAATTAAGTAAAATTAACAGCTTGCACAGCTCGGCATCAATGCCTAATTTTACTCAAACGTTAGTCATAATTCATCATTTATACGATTTTTATTGATTTTTAAAAAGTATATTGGATAAGGAAAAGTAGTCAAATGTGAGCTCGATTTTTAATTGGTGTAAAGTTGTTTTGACAACCCGCGCAGAATTCTGAGCCGAATACATTAAGCAAAGTACAATGATGAAGTGAAAGCTATCTCGTAAACAATAATTTTAAGTTCTATAAATGTATTTCTTTTGACTTCTTTTTAATTTTATAAAATCAAATTTTGCCTATGTCAAAGCCTGGGTAAGGGTTTCTTTGTGTCTTATTTTAAAAAAATAGCTATATTGAACTAAAATAGCGTTTTTCGTTATAAACAATTATAATAACGGATTAAAAAGTACATTTGTCAACTGCGATTATAGTCTAATTAGTTATTATTTTAGTAAGGATAGAATAAAATTGTACTATATAAATATTAACCACTACAGCCTATGACTGCTTGCCCAAAATGTAATACCGATAATAACCGATTTTTATATGTTTTTAAAACAATGAGTGGAGGTCAAACCTATTGTTCAAATTGTCAAACGCCATTATATCTTCATGAACTGAAAAAAACGGTATGGGTTGCTATTGGTGCTGGGTTAGTAAGTACTATACTAATGTATCAATTTTACTATACGGATTCTAATTCGTCAATATCAACTATTATTTTATCAACAGTTTCAGCTTTTGTTATCACGTTTGTTCTTGATCTGTTAAAATTAAAATTTTCATTAACTAAAAGAACAGTTGAGTCTACATTGACAGTTGAAGCCAAAAAAGACAAACCTAAAGCAAAGTTTATAAAATCAAAAAAGGTAGAATCCAAAGAAGAGTCAACTGATGATCAATTATTAGCTATTTATTCTAAAAGGAATTCTCAAGAGTTAGAACAAATGATAACGAATGAGTTAATTGGAATGGAAGCTAAAAAGTTAGTACGTCAGATTCTGAAGGAAAGAATAGAAGAATAAGTAAAAACAACTAAAATAATGATGATTACAATTTTTCTACTGTAAATAGTATTGTTAATTCTTAAACTATTAAATATAAAGCGAGTTGGAATTGTTTTTTGAGAATATGAATTTTTTTAGTTTAGATTTGTACTAGTTTAGTATATATGCTAATAAATTTAAGAATCAAATGAAAAATAAGAAAATTGCAATTATTGGATGTGGTAATTTAGGGTTATCAATTTTAAACGGATTATTGGCTCAAGATTCTATTTCTCCTTCTAATATTATTGTGACAAGAAAAAATGTTAATGCTTTAGGGCACCTTAAAAAAACAGGTGTTAGGATAAGTGATGACAATGAAATGGCAGTTAATGAATCTGAAATAATTATTGTGGCGCTTAAGCCTTATAACATTTTGGAAGTTTTAAGAGAATTAAATTCTCTTTTTATACCAAGTAAGCATATTCTAGTGTCTTTAGCTACTGGTATTAGCTTGGAACAAATTCAAAATAAAGTAACTGCATCAGTTCCTATTTTTAGAGCCATGCCAAATACTGCTGCAGATGTAGGCATGTCAATGACTTGTATCTCTTCAAATTCAAAAGACAATGACGCGATTGAGACCGTTAAGTATTGTTTCAATTCAATTGGAAATACTTTAATAATTGATGAAGGTTTAATGGATTCTGCAACCGTTTTAGGTGCTTGTGGAATAGCTTATGTTTTAAGATTTATTAGAGGAATGATACAAGGCGGCATTCAAATTGGATTTGATGCTAAAACTGCAAATGAAATTGTTACACAAACCGTTAAAGGAGCTGCTCAATTATTAATTGAAGGTGGTGAACATCCTGAATTCGAAATAGATAAAGTAACTACTCCAAAAGGTTGTACAATTGAAGGACTTAATGAAATGGAGCACAATGGTTTTAGTTCAGCCCTTATAAAGGGGATTATTACCTCTTACGAAAAAATTGAAAAATAGTATTTAAACTTAAAAAAGCCATCAAAAGATAATGGTATTTATAAAGTCAAGGGTTGATTACGAGTAAATATGAGAGACAAATTGTTATATTTGACTAAATAGTAAATCAAGAGTTTATCTCTTTTACGATTCAAACCCTACAGTGTCATTAATTAAAAGAAACCATGAGTAATTATAGCATAAAACATTTAGAAGAGTATTTTAAAGTATATAAAAAATCTGTTAATGAACCAGAATTATTTTGGGAAGAGATTGCTGAAGAACACTTTTCGTGGCATAAGAAATGGAGTAATGTGTTAAGTTGGGATTTTGAAAAACCTGAAATCAAATGGTATGAAGGGGCTAAGTTAAACATTACAGAAAACTGTATTGATAGACATTTAAGAACAAAAGGAGAAAAAACAGCTATCTTGTTTGAGCCAAATGACTCAAATGAAGCAGCACAACATATTTCATATAATGAACTATCAAAACGAGTTAATCAATTTGCAAATGTTTTAAAAGAACAAGGTATTGTAAAAGGAGATAGGGTATGTGTGTATTTACCTATGATACCAGAATTGGCTATTTCATTGTTGGCATGTGCTAGAGTAGGTGCTATTCATTCAGTTGTTTTTGCTGGGTTTTCAGCCACTGCATTATCGTCTCGTATTAATGACAGTGATTGTAAAATTGTGATCACCTCTGACGGTTCATTTAGAGGTACTAAAGCAATTGATTTAAAATCAATTGTAGATGAAGCCTTAGAGAAGTGTTCAAATGTAGCTTCTGTTTTAGTAGTTAAAAGAACTAAAGCTGATATTACTATGAAAGCAGGGCGTGACAAATGGTTACAACCCCTTTTAGATAACGCATCTGAAAATTGTGAACCTGAAATCATGGATGCAGAAGATCCCTTATTTATTTTATATACGTCTGGGTCTACAGGTAAACCTAAAGGAATGGTGCATACAACTGCCGGTTATATGGTGTATACCGCCTATACGTTTAAAAACATGTTTAACTATAAAGCAGATGATGTGTATTGGTGTACTGCAGATATTGGTTGGATAACAGGACATAGTTATATCGTCTATGGACCACTTGCTAATGGTGCGACTACACTTATGTTTGAGGGCGTTCCAAGTTATCCGGATTGTGGACGATTTTGGAAGGTCATTGAAAAACATAAAGTCAATCAATTTTATACGGCACCTACAGCCATTAGGGCCTTAGCAAAAGAAAGCTTAGATTTAGTAAATTCATATGATTTATCAACTTTGAAAGTAATTGGATCAGTTGGTGAACCAATTAATGAAGAAGCATGGCATTGGTATAATGATAACATAGGGAAAAGAAAAAGCCCTATTATTGATACCTGGTGGCAAACAGAAACGGGTGGGGCAATGATCACCCCAATTCCTTATGTAACACCTACAATTCCTACCTATGCTACTTTGCCTTTTATTGGGGTACAACCTGCTTTAATGGATGAGAATGGAGTAGAATTAAAAGATAATCAAGTAGAAGGTAGACTTTGTATTAAATTTCCTTGGCCGTCCATTGCACGTACTATTTGGGGCGATCATGAACGCTATAAAGAAACCTATTTTTCAGCTTATAAAGGAAAGTACTTTACAGGTGATGGGGCATTAAGAGATGCTACAGGGTATTACAGAATTACAGGTAGAGTAGATGATGTGATAATTGTATCAGGTCATAATTTAGGAACTGCACCTATAGAAGATGCCATAAATGAACATCCTGCAGTGGCTGAAAGCGCTATTGTTGGTTTTCCTCATGACATTAAAGGAAGTGCGTTATATGGTTACATAACCCTAAAAGAAGTTGGTGAAACACGTGATCAGGATAATTTACGAAAAGAGATTAATCAAATCATTACCGAACATATTGGACCAATTGCTAAATTAGATAAAATTCAGTTTACAAGTGAACTCCCAAAAACACGTAGTGGAAAAATAATGAGAAGAATATTACGCAAAATTGCGAGTCGTGATATTAGTAATTTAGGAGATATATCTACGTTGTTAAACCCTGAAGTTGTGGATGAAATTATTGCTAATTGTATAACGGAATCCTGAGTCTAGTAGTCCTGAATAGCCCGTTAAATTTACTTTATTAAATGAAGATAATAACTTTGCCAGATGATTTAGACTTGAATAGCTTTCTTTCTATTCAAATTCATGACTATGAGAGTTCTCAGGAAATTTCTAAGCAGCAAATTGTGCTTAATAAAAATACATTTAGTTTTCTTCAAGAAGGAACTAAAGAAGTGTTTTTTGATAATTCGTCTTATTCAATTAGTAATACACAATTTTTATTGATGAAGTCGGGACATTGTTTAATGACCGAAAAGCTATCAAATATTAAAAAAAATTATAGAAGTGTTCTCTTTTTTTTCTCGAATGAAGCCGTGTCAAGGTTTATTAGAAAATTTGAACTTAATGAGTCAAGTTCAAAAGTTTATGTTTCCACTTACTCGTTTAATTATGATTCATTTATAAAACGATTTGTAGAGAGTGTTTTAGATATCTCTAAACTTTCAAAATCCATTCAAAAAAATATTTTAGAAGTTAAGTTTGAAGAAGTAATGCTTTATTTGGTTGAATCTAGAGGTACAGATTTTCTTTATTCTTTAGTCAACAAAAGTGATGATCAAAGTCAAAATTTTATCCAAACAATTGAAAGTAATCAATTAAATAAATTAACAATAAAAGAACTTTCATTTTTATGTAATATGAGTGTTTCTAAATTCAAAAGAGAATTTGAAAAAAATTATAACTTGTCTCCAATAAAATGGTTTCAGGACAAACGATTGGACCATTCAGCTTATCTATTGAAGAATGATAGAAGAAGGCCGTCAGACATATATGAAGAAATTGGATATGATAATTTATCAAACTTTATAAAGGGATTTAAAGCAAAATTTGGAATAACACCTAAGCAATATCAATTAGATTGAACTTTTAAGACTACTTTTTGAGCTAAATCGATTTAAAATATCACGACTTTTGACATAAATTTGTACCATTAATTAAAACAAATTTTATGAAAAAAATAACAATTATTTTAGGAATGCTATTCACTGTGTCCACTACACTTTTTGCACAAGATACATTCACCCTAACAAGTAACGATTTAGGGGGAGAAGCCACAGTTAATGAAGAGTTTAATGGTTTTGGGTGTACCGGAAAAAATGAATCGCCTCAATTATCTTGGGTAAATGCACCAGAAGGAACCAAAAGTTTTGCAATAACAATGTATGACCCAGATGCTCCAACAGGAAGTGGGTGGTGGCATTGGGTCGTTTTTGATATTCCATTTGATATTACTGAATTAATGACTGGAGCAGGTAATGTAAAGCTTAATTTAGTACCTGAAGGAACTATACAAAGTGTAACTGATTATGGCGCAAATGGCTATGGAGGTCCTTGTCCTCCTGAAGGTCATGGGTTACATCAATACATCATTACAATTCATGCTTTGAAAGTTGATAAATTAGGGTTGAACGCAACTACTAATCCTGCAGTTGTAGGCTTCTACCTTTGGAATAATACTTTAGCAAAAGCAAGTATTATTACTTACTATAAAAGAACTAAATAACAATAAGATAACTTATAACTATCGTGTTCTATTAAAGTTGAGATTAAATTGATAGGAATAGCCAATGAAATTCATTTTTCATTGGCTTTTTTAATATATTTATAGCATTAGTAAATATTTACGTTTCAAATGCTAATTAAAACTGATAAATGAAACCACGATTAATTATATTATCTGATTTATGGGGGACTGAAAAGTCAGAATGGATTGGGTACTATATTCAAAACTTAAAATCAAAATATGACATTCAGTATTATGACTGTTGTGAATTAGGAAAGGTAGATAAAACAACATATACCGAAAGGAGTTTACATATTCAATTTGTGAATGGTGGAATAGACACTGCAGCACAACAGCTATTAAAATTGGAAGATGAAGCCGTTGACATTTTAGCCTTTAGTATTGGAGGAACCATAGCTTGGAAAGCACAAATTTTAGGTTTAAAAATTAGGACTCTGCATGCCATATCTTCTACTAGGTTGAGGTATGAAACGCAACACCCTAGTTGTAAACTTTATCTTTATTTTGGCGAAAAGGATACCTACTCACCAACTCCTAATTGGTGTTCTAAAATGAAACTGGAGCCTAAACTATTCAAAAATAAAGCGCATATGTTTTATACTGAAATTGAGTGTATAGATGAAATTTGTAGTCCATTTTGAAAGCGTAGAAAATTAGTGTTGAAATGAGCTTAAATTAAAAGAAAGACAAGTAAACTTAGTCTATAATCTCAAGATTAAATTGGTATTTGGTTTCGTTAGGAAGGCATGTTCGTGACATTTTTCCTTCCAATTGTTCGGTAAATATTTCTATTAGCTCTAATCCTAATGAATTATAGTCTTCAGACATATCTTTCCATGTTCCATTATCTGTATAAGTTAAATCGAACTTTAAATGACCTGTATTTTTTAAACTGATATCAATTGTTGGATCATCAACACATTTAAAAGCATGTTTAAGTGAGTTAGTTATTAATTCATTAAATATTAAGGCTAAAGGCACAACTGTTCTATTCCCTATATTATCTAAATTAGAAGTTACTGTATATTTGATTTTTGTAGAAAAACCAAAGCCGTGAATAATTTCGGTAATTAAAGAGTTAAGGTAGTCTTTGTAATTAATATTAGCTAAGTTTTCACTTTGATACATTTTTTCATGTATCAAAGCTATTGAATTAATTCTTGTGACATTAGTTTCTAATATAGCTTGTAATTCTGGATTTTCATTCCTTTTATATTGAATTCTTAACAAGCTAATAATGATTTGAAGATTATTCTTAACTCTATGATGAATCTCCTTTAGCATGACTTCTTTTTCTTTGTTTTGAGAGGCTACAATTTTATTTGTATTTACTAAATCAGTATTTAAATTAGTTAAATTTTGTTCAATATTTAGTTTAATCTCAGTCTGCTTATTTATCACATATCCAAAAGATAAAAAACCCAATAGAATCGTAATAATGGTACTGATCAAATGAAAATCAGTAATAGAACCGTCAATGGTTTGAATGTTTGTAATAAGTGTTAACGAAATATGAAATGACAACGAGATAACGTTTAGTATTAAAATTACATTACCCAAAATTTTACCACACATGGCATAACAATAAATAACGATAACAAACATCCAGATGTACTCGATTAAGTGAAGAATGTCAGGGACTAGTAACATGATTGAACCGAAGAAGAGAGTAGCCACTAAAGAATACCCAAATGAAACTAGCTTATAATTAGAATTAAATTTTAGAATTAAAATGAAAATAAATGAAATGAATACACCAAATAATGTTGGCACAAATAATTTTTCGTCAAAAAGATAGAATCCTAAACTTAATAATAGTGTGATCAAAGCTGTAATATTAGCCAAGTTCCAAGCCAAGCCAAAGTTTAGTTTATCTTCATATTTAGAATAAGTATGTTTGGGTCGTTTTAGAATCATGAATTATTTGAGTTTACTCATTAAATTTTGGTTAACAAATAGGAATACAATTAATAAGTTTATTAATCCTTATATAATAGGTCTTCAGGCTAATCTATAATCTCAAGGTTAAAATGGTATTTGGTTTCGTTTTTAATACACGTTCGGGTCATCTTGCCTTCCAATTGTTCAGTGAATATTTCTATCAACTCTAAACCTAATGTATCATAGTTCTCAAGAACATTTTCCCATGTCCCATTGTCTATATAAGTTAAGTCAAAATTAGAATGACTTGTATTTTTTAAAATAATTTCAATTTTTGGACTATCAAGATTTTCAAAAGCATGTTTTAGTGAGTTTGTGATTAGTTCATTAAAAATTAAAGCCAAAGGGACAACTGTTCTATTACCTATATTATCTAAGTTTGATGTAATTGTATATTTAACCCCATTAGGAAAATTGAATCCCTCAATAATCACAGTAATCAATGAGTTTAAATAATCTTTGTAATTGATGTTAGCCAAACTTTCACTTTGGTACATTTTTTCATGTATCATAGCTATAGAATTTATTCGTGTCACATTTGTTTCTAAAATACCCTTTAATTCTGGATTTTCATTTCTATTATATTGAATTCTTAATAAACTAATAATGATTTGAAGGTTATTCTTAACTCTATGATGAATTTCCATTAGCATGATTTTTTTTTCTTTATTCTGAGTAGCAACAATTCTATTTGTTTTCAATAAGTCAAAGTTCAGGTTATTTAAGTTTTGTTCAATATTATTTTTAATATCTATCTGTTGGTTAACTAGATATCCAAAAAATAAAAAACCTAATAAAATAATAATAATAGTACTGACTAAATCAAAGTTAGTAATTGAACCGTTTAGAGTTTGAATATTAGAGGTTAACGTAAACCAAATATGTAATGATAAAGAAATAATATTAAGTGCTAAAATTAGATTACCCAGTCTTTTACCACTAATGACATAACTGTAAATTATTATAACAAAAATCCAAATGTATTCTGATATGTGAAGACCATATGGAATCAGTAGCATGACAATACAAAAAAATAGAGTAGCTATTAGGGAATATCCAAATACGACTAGTTTATAATTTGAATTAAATTTTAGGATCAAAAGAAAGATTATTGAAACAAATAATGCAAATAGTGTTGGTGAAACTAATTTTCTATCAAAGAATAAAAAACCTATACTTAAAAGTAGTGTAATCAAAACTGTGATATTAGCCAACCCCCATCCATGCTAAACGAAAGTTTAGTTTATCTTCATATATAGTGTAAGTATGATTTGGTTGTTTTAGTATCAGCATAGGATTTTTTGAAAGTACTTATTACTTTTTAATTAGCTGTATAAACTTAACTAATATTAGTAAAATTTAGACAAATTGATATTATAATTTCAAAACTAAATTCATTTATCTATTAATGGATATTCAGAAGATATTTATAGTATATTTTTAATAAATGAAGTTATGATTAATTATATTATCTGATCTGTAGGACTATTCTGAAATCGTAGAAAATTAGTGTTGAAATGAGCCTAAATTCAAAGAAAAACAGGTAAGTTTAGTCTATAATCTCAAGGTTAAATTGGTATTTGGTTTCGTTAGGAAGGCATGTTCGTGACATTTCTCCTTCCAATTGTTCGGTAAATATTTCTATTAGCTCTAATCCTAATGAATTATAGTCTTCAGACACATCTTTCCATGTCCCATTATCTGTATAAGTTAAATCGAACTTTAAATGACCTGTGTTTTTTAAACTAATATCAATTGTTGGATCATCAACACATTTAAAAGCATGTCTAAGTGAGTTAGTTATTAATTCATTAAATATTAAGGCTAAAGGCACAACTGTTCTATTCCCTATATTATCTAAATTAGAAGTTACTGTATATTTGACTTTTGTAGAAAAACCAAAGCCGTGAATAATTTCGGTAATTAAAGAGTTAAGGTAGTCTTTGTAATTAATATTAGCTAAGTTTTCACTTTGATACATTTTTTCATGTACCATAGCTATTGAATTTATTCTTGTAACGTTGGTTTCTAAAATACTTTGTAATTCAGGGTTTTTATTTCTATTATATTGAATTCTTAATAAGCTAATAATAATTTGAAGATTATTCTTAACTCTATGATGAATTTCCCTTAACATGACTTCTTTTTCTTTGTTTTGAGAGGCTACAATTTTATTTGTATTTACCAAATCATTGTTTAAATTGTTCAAATTTTGTTCAATATCTAATTTAATTTTAGCCTGTTTGTTGATTACATATCCAAAAGATAAAAAGCCTAAAGTAATAGTAATAATGGTGCTAATCAAATGAAAACTAGTGATAGTTTCATCTATAGTATGAATATTCGTTGTTAATGTGAACCAAATGTGTAATGATAAGGAAATAATATTAAGTACTAAAATAAAATTACCTAATTTTTTCCTGCACATGGCGTAACAGTAGACAACTATAACAAACATCCAAATATATTCTGATATATGTATGCCTTGAGGTACTAGTAGCATGACTAAACAGAAAAATAAAGTAGCTACTAAAGAATAGGCAAAAGCAACTAATTTATAATTGGAATTAAATTTTAGAACTAAAAGAAAAAATAATGAAATGCATACCGCAGTTAATGATGGGAAGAAGAGTATCTCATCAAAAAAATAAAAACCAATACTTAAAATAATTGAAATAAAAACTGTGATTTTAGCCAAGCCCCAAGCTAAACCAAAATTTAGTTGATCTTCATATTTAGTATAGTTATGTTTAGGTAGTTTTAGTAGCATTGATTATTTGAATGTACTTATTAATTTTAAACTGACAATAATATTTTAACGAATTATGGATATTTTGTTTTTTATGAATTCATATGAAATTTGCTGAAAACAACCTTTTTTTTAACTATTTTCAGTAAAAAATGCCATAAATAGCAAATAAATGCAAAAAAAACAGTTTTGGATAAATGGGCTTGTAATTAAAAAAAGGAATACGTTTTTTAATTTTTAAAATGATAAGTGGGATATTATTTTTTTAGATGTTTTAACACACTTTCCATTCTAGTCATTTCACACACACAATTTTCATGAGATTTAAAATGCACTTCCGTTGGTTGTAATTTAAAAACTAATTCAATAGATGTGCTTTGCTTCAATTAGCTGTCATTTCAATCCTTGACATATTACATTCCAGCCAATACTATTTTTTAAATTTAATCGCAAAACTTGCTAAACATTAATTCCCTAAAATTTAATTTAAAGAATATAAATACTATATTTGAAAAACACTCGTATGAAGGAATATCTCATTTGTAACTATTTACTAACGACAAAGCGACTGGTTTTATTGAGGAAACTGAATACTAATATACTAAATAGATAAGAAGACATAAGAACATTTTTTGTGAAAGTTATTCTTATTCAAATGTTGTAACCAATTAAAAAAACGAACCGAAAAATATAAATGACAATTTTCGAAACGGAAAGACTTTTAATAAGAACTCTTAAAAAAGATGATTCTGATGATTACTTTGATATGATGGGTAACCCAAATGTTATGAACCCTATTCCTAGAGATGTAATGACAAGAGAAGAAAGTAACGACCACTTAAATAACTTCCTTAACACTGAACATACCGCATCAGATAGAAAGGTTTGGGCAATAGAATTAAAATCTGAAAATAAATTCATTGGACTATGCGCTTTTCTAAAAAACAATGAGAATGAAGATGAAATTGGTTATCGATTGAGGGAAAAGTATTGGAGAAAAGGGTTTGGTACAGAAGTAACGGTTGGACTTCTTAAATACGGGTTTGAGCGAATGAAAATGGATAAGATAACTGCTGATGTTGATACCCGAAATTTGAATTCAGTTAAAATTTTAGAAAAGTTTATGACAGCTAAAAAAGAATTCTTTAATCAATCAGACAACTGTATAGACAGAAGATATGAAATAATAAAAACAACTGGTTACAACACTATATATAACAAATAGGGCGTTCGGTGGTTTAAGAAAGTTCAGTGCTATTTACCAACACCGCCAAATCGTTGATTTGGCTTTTAAGAATGAATAAATTAAAAACAAAATACAACACTTTGACTCAGTGCAAACTCGAAAGTTTATCGCTTTCTACTGCCCTACACTAAACGTTGTATAAAATACCTTTCTTAGTGGAATAAATAATTTAAGTTAACGTTTAATTTGAAGTCAAAAAACAAACTAAAAACCAAGACTACTAACTAACACTTGATTTTTTTAAAGAAAGTCACAAAAACGTTAGTCAAATTAAAGAATGATGAAAAAATTACTGATTCTATTAATTTTCCAAAGTACTCTATCTATTTACAGTCAAGAAATTGCTGAAAGAAAAGCTAATAAAAAGACCATTGTGGTCAAAGTATATTTTGAAAACGTTCAACTAAAGGAAAAAGGTAAAAAGAAACTACAATTGAAGATATCTACCTCTCCAAATGCTAGATCAAATGGGCTCATGGCTTTTTTCAAACAAGGAAAATGGACCGAGTATTATAGTAATGGGAACAAAAAAAGAATAGTGGTTTATAATGGGGGAGACATAAAAAAAGTAGTAAAGAAGTGGAATGAAGATGGAACAATAAATAAGTAAATATGAAACTTGCAACTCGGGTGTTTTCTTTTATTGCGCTTATCGCTGTATTAAGCAGTTGCTTTAATAGAGAATTACGTGGTAAAATTCGAAAATCAGAAGACAACGCTACTTACTTAGTCATTGAAGAAAGATGTGACGCTGATAATAAAATATTTGTTGATGGAAAAGAGTGGACATTTGAAATTGGTAAAAAAGGGAAAATTAGCCCAGGAAAGCACACTTTAATTTGTGGAAGCGGATTAGATATTGAAATTAAGAAAGGAACTGTTTTCCATTTTGAGTATTGGGGACCATAAATAAACTTTCTAAATCCTTACTAACCATAGTTTAAACTTTATCAAACATACTAAGAACACTCAAAATGAAAAGACTTTCTTACATACTAATTCTGCTTTGTTGTTTTTCATTTAACTGTTTATCACAGAGAATAGTTAAATTTTCAGAAAAAGGCAGCGTTACGCAAGCTAACTTTACAACTAGTATTCCATTTAGGTATGAGAATAAACACATATTTATTGATGTTGAAATTAATGGAGTGAGTTATAATTTTCTCTTTGATTCTGGAGCTGATTTTAATATTGTAGATTTAAATCACATTGAAAATATTGATTTTAAAAAGGTAAGCAAAGCTAAGATATCTGGTAGTTCGTTTAAAAAACAAAAAATTCAACTGATTGAAGTCTCGAAATTAAGTATTTCCGAGATTGAATTTAATAATTTAGGCGCAGCTATAATGGATTTGTCATTTATTAACAATCATTATCCTTGTTCTAGTAAACCAGTTTCAGGTATAATTGGGGCAAACCTTTTACGTAAACTAAACTTACAAATAGATTATAAAAATCAGAAAATTATATTTTCGGATAAAATTTCAAATTTCGATCTTCCAAACGAGTTATTACAATTTGAAATGGTATCTAAAAGTTGGGGAAGCCCTTTGGTAAATGTCAATATAAATGGGATTGATAAAAGATTCATTATAGATACTGGTTCTAGTGGTAAAATAACCACAGGCAAAGAATTTAAAGAATCGTTAGATCTAACTAAAGATAAAATCAATTATATTTCTGTAACAAAAGAAGATAAGTTAAAGAAAGAATACACTAATCTTTATGCCCAAGTTGAGCACATTTACATTGGTGATTTAGAGTTAATCAATCAAATCATATCATTAGAAAAAGGAGTCTCTTCATTAATCGGGAATGAATTATTTGAAAACTTTATCATCACTTTTGATTGGAAAAATAATATATTATTTTTAGAGAAAATAAATGATCCAAGCACAGAACAATTCTTCAAATTTGAATTAAGTTTAAAGCCTAACTATATAACAAACAAGATTGAAATAAGTTCAATTTACAATAAAGAATCATCTACAAAAGAATATAAAATAGGGACTGAAATTTTAGCAATTAATGAGATAAACGTTTCTAACCTTTCAAAGGAAGAACTTTGTGATTTCTGGAAAAACGAATGGAGTATAATTGAATTAAATGAAATCGTTAGTATTGAAATAGAGTCGAAAAAAATTGAACTTATTAAAACTGATTTACTAATAAAATATTAACTCTAGACAAAGTACGTAATTAAGAAGTATCTTCTTAAAATATTAATTTAAGGTGATGTGAATTATCGAAAGTTTCGTTACTTTTAAACCTAATTAAACAATTAGACAGAGTATGTTCATTACCAAACTAAAATATTTTCAGATTATAGTATTTTTTTTACTGTTTACAATAATTGGCTGTAATACGACAGGTAAAAAGAACAAAAATGTAACAAAAAAATACAATGCGTGTGCATTGATTGACAGTTCTGAAATGACACAGGATGTAAGCCTATTAAATAAGGCAACAATAATTGCCCCCCTTGAGGTTATGGTTGTTCAATGTGCAAATGGATATGAATATGCAATGCACAATTACGACTTTAATCCTGTTATTGGAAGTGAACTGAATAAGTTTGAAAATATTAAGGTTAAACCATTTCCATATAAGACACTAATGGGCGTTACATATCAAGGAGTGTTTGACCAAAAATATTGCTCTCCAATTATTGAAAAGGTAAACGTTGACTTTCTAGTTTTGACCAAATTCGACAAAAGGTATGGCGAATTAAACAGTGGTAAAATGAAGTGGGGATATGAATTGAAAATTGTGAATACTGAAACATTAGAACAAATAAAAACAATCAATGCTCATGATTTAAATGACTATGAAGCAATTGAAAAGCATATAGAAGACAACATAGAAAAACTTAAAACAGATATTGAAAGGATAAAATAGTTTACAATACTGCAATAGAAAATACGGCTTTCACTGATTTACGAAAGTCTAGTGTTATGTACACACACCGCCAAATATTTTAGATTACCTGTCAGAGAAATATTAAGTAAGTTTAGTTCATTACTTTTTATTACATTTAGGTGTTTATGATTTGGTAATTGGCTATTAAGAGTAAAAAGTAAAAACAAAATATAAAAATGTGATTCCTGTTCAGCGGAAGTTTGTACATTTAAACATACTACGTTCCATATATAGGACGTTAGTCTTACATTATGAAGAGAATTTTAACCATATTTATAGTTTTTACAGTTTGTTCTGGAGTCCGTGCTCAGACGCAAAATTGTTCGGTAGTACTAAATCACTTTTTGATCACTGTAGATTCAACGACTTATCAAGCCATCTTGGACTCGGAAGTTTTAAATTCTGATTTTGCGTATTCACATGAAAAAAAACTTAGAAGCTATAGTGGTATCTATATAATTGGAGAAGACAATTACATTGAAATATTTCACCCTAAAAGCGTTGATGATGAAATTATACCAATCGGTTTTTCATGGATATGCCAGGCATCTTTAGTTGCAAACTGTACGAAAAATTATGACTTACCGGACGACAAACAGATAAAGTATTACTCGGATGAAGATTTTGACTGTTTATCCTTAACGACACAAGATTCTGTATATATAGAAGCCTCATCTGGTCTAATGACCACTAGGGAAATGAAAAAAGGACTATATGAAAGTTGGACAAAAAAGACATTCAATGATTCTTTAAAATTTCAAACAACTGACTACAATAGTGCTGCTGAATCTGATTCTTCTAGAAACTATTTATTCAATAATGTTACAGGAATCCAAATCAACATGAATCTCAGAGATTCTTTAAGAATAATGCAGTATTTAAACCTCATTGGATACACTGTTGAATCTAGTGATCAAAATAAATTGAAATTCTCAAATTCTATTGATTTTATAGAACTTGATTTTTCTAAAAATGTTGAATTCGCTTCAATCTCTGTAATTTATTTTGAACTTAACCAGCCAACAGAATCAAAACTTATATCAGTTGGTAATACCGAAATTGTATTAGAAGGTAATACTGGAAAGTGGAAAATGAATAAACTAGGCTTAATAAAGTCTAAAACCCATTAAAAACTGATTTTAGTTAAACATATCACCGATTAAAAAATAATGCAAAAGATGAGTATATAATTAATTTATAGTTTGAGAAAATTCAATAAATAAAAAATGGAGTAGTAGAACTAAGTTATTTTAAATGATACCATGACGGAAAACAAGATAAATATAGAATATTTTAAAACTCAGTTCGGAGAATTAATATTAGGTTCATTTGATGAACAATTATGTTTATGTGATTGGCGTTACCGTAAAAAAAGAGAAGCGGTTGATAAAAGGTTGAAAAATGGATTGAAAGCTGATTTTAAACTTGAAAGTTCAAGTGTGGTGGAAGAAACAAAAATTCAGCTTGCTGAATACTTCCAAGGTCAAAGAGAGGTATTTGATATGCCAGTTTTGTGCGTTGGTTCTGATTTTCAAAAAAGAGTATGGAACGCCTTATTACAAATTCCTTTTGGAAAAACGACATCTTACTTGGAACTTTCTAGAGCATTACAAAATGAAAAAGCGATTAGAGCTGTAGCTTCAGCTAATGGTGCTAATGCCATATCTATTATTGTTCCATGTCATAGAGTTATTGGTAGTGATGGAAAACTAGTTGGTTATGCTGGTGGTTTAAATGCTAAAATGAAATTATTAAATATTGAAAAAGCATTAAATTTGGACCAACTAAGTCTGTTCTAAATTGTAATAAATGGACGTATTAAATCCATATTGAAATATTGTATTGAGCTTACTAGAATATAGAGTTTTTAAAAAATAAAACAAAATACAATAATTTGGCTAGGTGTACGTTCGAACGTTTTATTACCTTTAATCCCATATTTACTAAAGTCTAAACTTTAGAAATATTAAAAATTATGTTCGAATCAGTTATTAAATATAAATTTACCTTACTGCTTTCAATGGTTACTTTTTTAGCCTCTTGTAGTACTTATAAGATAGCTGAACGCCATTTGGATGGTAAAATGAAAAAATTTGACTTAGTGAAATCAATATGGATTAATGAGATAAATGGCGATACTGTTGAATATTGGGATAACTATAAAGTAGATAAACCTGTGTTGTTATTGGTGCATGGATTTGGAGCTACATCTAAATATCAATTTGTTGAACAAATAAAAATGTTGACTGAAAAGTATCGAATTGTGATGCCGAATTTGTATCATTTTGGTAAGACCCGTCCAGGCTCTGAAAAGTATAAAATTCAAGATCAAGTTGACCTGTTGAGTAGCTTTCTTAAACAATTGAAAATTGAATCATTTTCACTAATGGGGGTTTCTTATGGTGGGCTTATAGGTATTGAATTGGCAAATATGCATAAAGCTAACTTAAAGCAATTGATCTTGTTTGATGCGCCCGTTAAGTATATGGATAAAACTGATATAAACTCAATTAAGAATTTTTATAATGTACCAAGTATTGAAGAATTGTTTGTTCCCGAAAAACCAGAAGGCTTAAAAAAGCTGATGTTCTTAGCGACTGGGAAAAAATCACATTTACCAAATGTAGTATTTAAGGAATTTCTTCAAGAAGCCTATATGAGTAATTTGGAAGATAAGCGGGCATTGATAACTAATATGGTAAATGGATTGGAAGAATACCAAAATAAACAGTATGAATTTGATATTCCAATTCTATTAATTTGGGGAGAAGAGGATAAAGTTGTTTCAGCAGCTAAAGGATTAGAGCTTCAAAAGCACCTTGGAACAAAATGTGAATATCATGTCATCAAGAAAGCAGCACATATGCCAAACATGACACATCCAAAAGAATTTAATTCAATACTATATAAATTTTTGAAGCCTGAAATTCATTGATAAAATTGGATGAAAAATTTGCCCTTAAAATTTATTTTAAATAACTTAAGAAATGGATGAACTATTAGATGAAAAAAACATAAATTATTTTTATTCATCATGTTGATAGTGAGTGTGTTGATTGTGAAGTTCAATTTGAAATTTAACTACATATAACCTCTACATAAGAAATGTAATATAGGGATAATGGTGTTAAGCTTATTTAATATGTAGTTTAATTCAGTAAGTTTGTATTTTTCTAATTAATCTACTATGACAACAAAAATTCAAAAGTACGATTTTAAAGAAGGCTTACCTCATGAATTTGAAATTATAGATTTTAAGTTCCTTTTTAATGAGTTTTCAACTGAAATTGGCCAATCGCATAGGGCTGAATTTTACCAAGTGATTTGGTTTCAAGAAGGAGAAACAACACATTTAGTTGATTTTAATCCAATACAAACAAAACCGAATACACTTATATTTGTGGGTAAAGGGAGTGTACAACGTTTTGATAATAAGGCGAACGTTAAAGGTAAAGTGATTTTATTTACAGATGATTTTTTTTGCAAATCAGAATCAGAAACTAAATTTTTAAGAAGTACAATTCTATTCAATGATTTACTGTCCATTTCTAAAATAGATATTTCAAAATCAGAATCAATATTTACGACTATTTTACACCAGTTAGAACATGAATTAGAGCATTCAAATGATAACTATCAATCTAATATATTACATAATAATTTACAAAATTTATTACTTCACGCTGAACGAGAAAGGCGTCAACAAGACTTTATTAAAATTAATCAAGATGCTAATTTTGAGTATTCATTAGTATTTAAGGAGGTATTAGATAACCATTTTATTCTTCATAAAAAGGTGAATTTTTATTGTAACGAAATGCATTTAACTCCCAAACGATTGAATCAAGCCACCTCAAAAATTTTTGGTAAAACACCGAAAGAATTAATTGACGATAGAGTTTTATTGGAGTCTAAACGTTTATTGGTTCATACTACTGATAATATTAAAGAAATTGCATTTTCATTAGGGTTTGATGAGCCAACAAATTTTATTAAATATTTTAAAAAACACATAGATAAAACACCTGTAGAATTTAGAACTGAATTTGTTTCGGCCTAAAAATATCATCTAAAGGACTTTTTTTATCGTTTCTTTTTTTTGTAAACATTGCAAATTTGTACTATTAATTTAAAATCATTAAAAATGAAAAAAATAGTATTAAGTTCAATGGTAATTTTAGCAGGAGGATTAACAGCTTGCTTAAATCAAAAAACAATTCAAACAGAAACTAATAAAAAAGAAAAGATGGGGATTTCAAACAAAGACAAAGTGATTGCACTTTTAAAAAGCATTGAAACTGGTGCGCAGGAACCAGTAGGATATATTAATTCAGAAAAGTACATTCAACATAACCTTGGTGTGGCAGATGGTCTAGCGGGGTTTGGAGCATTACTGCAACAACTACCACCTAATTCAGCAAAAGTTAATACCATTAGAGCGTTTGAAGATGGTGACTTTGTATTTACCCAAACCGATTATAATTTCTTTGGTCCAAAAATCGGATTTGATGTATTTAGATTTGAAAATGGAAAAATAGTTGAACATTGGGATAATTTGCAAGTGAAACCTGACCATTCAAATCCAAGTGGACACACTATGACGGATGGTACAACTGAAGTGAAAGATTTAGATAAGACAGAGGCTAATAAAACACTTGTAAAACAATTCATAGAAGACATTCTAGTAAATGGAAAAATGGACAAATTAACTGGCTATTTTGACGGTGATAATTACATTCAACATAATCCTCAAATAGCAGACGGACTATCCGGTTTAGGAAATGCATTAGAATATATGAAATCTCAAGGTATTACCATGAAGTATGACAAAATACATAGAGTTTTAGGCGCAGGAAACTTTGTATTGATTACAAGTGAAGGTTCGTTTGGAGACCAGCAGACTTCTTTTTATGATTTATTTCGTGTTGAAAATGGAAAGATTGCAGAACATTGGGATGTAATGGAAACAATTTTACCAAAATCTGAATGGAAAAATGAGAATGGAAAATTTTAATAATCAGTGATTTATAAAATTTTAATCAATATACTAGGACTTACAAAATCATAATAGATGACTAGTAATAATTAAAGAGTATATTTGTTTAACTATTTAATTAAAAATAAAGCCAAATTTAATTATTTGGCTTTTTTTATGTTGTAAATGGTATTTTAATAGATAAAATGTTAATTAAATGAAAGAGAAAATTGATCAGTTTATTGATTCTAGAGAAACCAAAGCAGGGTTATATTTTGATTACGCTATACAATTTTTAATTCTTTTATCTGTACTTGCATTTACAATTGAAACTATTCCTGATTTAGAGCAAGAAACTATAGATATCTTGAATACGTTTGAATTAGTTTGTATCATTATTTTCAGTATTGAGTATTTGTTTCGAGTTTACATAGCAGAGAATAAGCTTAAATTCATTTTTAGCTTTTATGGTATTATTGATTTATTGGCCATTCTTCCATTTTATTTATCGTTTGGATTCGATTTACGCTCAGCAAGAATTTTAAGGTTTTTAAGATTGTTCAGATTAATTAAGCTGGTACGTTATAATAAAGCAATCAACAGATTTACAGTTGCGTTTAAAATGATTAAAGAGGAACTAATTATGTTTAGTGTCGTTTCACTTATTCTAATCTATTTGTCAGCTGTAGGTATTTATTATTTCGAAAATTCACTTCAGCCTGAAACATTTTCTTCCATTTTTTCTAGTCTATGGTGGTCTGTTGTTACCCTAACAACAGTGGGATATGGTGATGTTGTACCTCTTACGATTGGTGGGAGAGTTTTTACTTTTGTTATTTTAATGATTGGCCTAGGAATCATAGCCATTCCGTCAGGTATAATATCATCAGCATTGACTGAGGCAAGAAGCTTGGAAAAGGAGAATGAAGAAAAAGGATAAACTTTGTTTGAACTAAATGAGTTTTAAGCCTATCTAAAATTAGAAGTTTTTTTTGTAACTACTTTTTAGTTACTAAATTTTGTATCTTTAAAGTTTAACCATAAATCTAAATTAATGGAAAGCTATTTGGAAAGTATAAAAAAACAATTTGAATATTATAAATCACTTGGAGAAAAAACATTTAATCAACTTCCAGAAAACAAATTATTTTGGAAGTTGAATGAAGAGAGTAATAGTATTGCTATGATTGTAAACCATTTAAATGGAAATATGCTTTCACGTTGGACTGATTTTCAAACTACAGATGGCGAAAAGGAGTGGCGTAAAAGAGATGAAGAGTTTGAGGATACAATTAAAACAAAAACTGATTTACTAGATAAATGGAATTCTGGCTGGGATTGCTTATTTACAGCTATTAATCCGTTAACAGAAGCTGATTTAGAAAACGTAGTCTACATTCGAAATATGGGGCATTCAATTTCAGAAGCGATTAACAGACAGTTGGCTCATTACCCATATCATATTGGTCAAATTGTATTTATTGGGAAAATAGCTCAAAATGAAGATTGGAATTCACTATCAATTCCAAAAGGAAAATCAAAAGCTTATAATTCTGAAAAGTTCTCTAAACCAAAAAGAAAAGAACATTTCACAGATGATTTGTAAAGTAGTTATACTTTAAATATTAATTATATTTACTCATAAATATGAAAACATTAATTTCAGTTCTAATTGTATTTAATACTGTAGTAGCAAAATGTCAACTGTATCCTTCCTTTGGATCAGAAATAGATGTCACTATTACAGGGTTAACTTTTGACGCCATGGAACCATTTATTTCTACAGACGGAAATTATCTATTCTTTAATAATTTGAATGATGGTATAACTACAAAATTATATTATGCAACGAAAGTAAATGATTCAACATTTGTTTATATTAATCAAGTGAACGGTACAAATCAAATCACAACACCGCATTTAGATGCTGTTGCAGATTTGGATGAATTGAATAATTTCTATTGGACTTCAACTCGAAATTACCCATTAGAATTGAATAATTTATTTCATGGAACGTTTAATTCAGGAAATGTAGTTGACATTGGTCGTGTTAATGGGGACTTTAATAAAAACACACCGGGTTGGTTAGTAATGGATCATGGTATTAGCTATAATGGTGAATTACTTTATTTTAATAATGCAAGATTTGATAGTGCTAACTGTATCGGGCCTTGCGAGACAGAGTTAGGAATTGCTCAAAAAGTGAATGATTCTACATTTAATCAGATACCAAATTCAAATCAAGTTTTAGAACACATTAATGATACTAGTTTTATTTATTATGCGCCTTGTGTAAGTAGTGATAATCTGGAGTTGTATTATACACGGTATTTACGTGATACAATAACAATTGCTACATTATTTGAAATTTGTGTGGCTGTTAGAAATTCATCATCAGATGATTTCTCAATACCTATTGTACTATTTTCAGAACCTATTTTAGATTTAATTGAAGCGGTAACATTAACCGCGGATAAAGGTATTATGTACTATCATAGAAAGTTTAATGGTTCTCATAAAATAGTGATGAGATATAGAGATAGTGATGTAGGAGGTTATGAAAATAAAGAGGATGTAGGTGTGCTTAAATTGTTTCCAAATCCTACAAATGGACAAATTGTTGTTAAAACAGAACTAAATTATAAAAGCATAAAATTATCTGTGAGTACACTACAAGGAAATGAGGTTTTCTCCATAATGAATCAAACTGAATTTAGTGTTAATGATTTACCAGCGGGAACTTATTTTTTGAAATATGAAATTGATAATAAGATTGGAATAGAAAAATTTGTTAAAATTGAGTAGACCTATTAATCCATTGGTAATAATGAATCTTTACTAACTAGGTTAATTTTAAAGTCTACTATGCTCATGGTATGTAATAAACCGTCCTTAACTAAATTAGATTCAACAGGGTATTCAGAAGGTAGTAATAGGCCATTATAATCCTTATAATCTTTAAAATAGGCAGTACCAGAAATAAAACGGTACATATCTCGTACAGTATAATCTATCTTTACAATTCGTTTAGTTTTTGAATCTATCCAAATCACATATTGGTCAGTGTCTTTTTGAGCATCAACAGTTCCCCAAGATGCAATAACACCTTCCACTTTAACATTATTAATAAGGGTTGAACCAATATATTCTAAAGCCGTTGCTTCTTGAATTCTACTCGGAAACTCAATGAAATATTGGTAAGTAGGGATCCAGAATTTCATATCTGTATTTTTCTTTTCTTCAAATTGATCGTCTTTATTTTTAGTATAAGTTAAACCAGATTGAATTCCCCATAATATTCCCTTTTCCTTTCCTGAAGTGACTTCAAGCTGACCGTTAAATGTTTGAGGAATAAAGCTCAAAGAAAATTTCATAGTCTGTTCTTTAAATGGATTACCTTGTTTACCAAAGAAACCATAAAACTCATCTCCAAATTTAGCAGTATAGGTTTCAATAGTATCCCATACTTCAATTCCATGTGCTTTTCCCATGTCTGCCAATAATTTTTTTGCAGTGACGTGACTGTCTGGATATTCTAAGTCTTTTGGCTTTAAATCTGATAAACTGAAAATAGAAACGCATCCAGAAATTAAGAGTGTGATAGAGAGAAATAAAGAGAGATTGAGTAACCTTGTCATTTTGATTTTATTGTAAAGTTACTTGAATGTATAAGAATTCAATTATAAGTTAAACGTTATGTAACATTTGTCATGAAATTGACAACTAATTACGATATAAATATAAGTATAAGTGGTCAAGCAGGTTTAAAAGTATAATTATACTTTTTTTAGTAAAAGATTAACCTTATCTTAGATGTATTAAATATTTGATATGTTTTAGGGATTTAACGCTCAAAATTTGGTAAACTGTTTTTAAGATTTAATTCTAATTGTACCTTTGTTTATCTTATAGGGTAGGAGTGGTATCATCTCTAAGGACATGTACTGTAGATGAAATGAATCAATAAAAAAGGGTCTGATAGTAATGAACGTTCAAATGGGAAATAGCTGATTCAAATCAGGACCAGAAATTGAATTTGATTATAAAGAGTAAAATAATAAGACATTTATTGTAACATTATATAGTCTTGAAAGACTAACAAAATAGGATACGAATTCATAAAGTAATACTAATTAACTAAAACTGTAGACATGCATAAAACATTAAATATAAATCGAAATTTAATTAGTTTTGGAATTCCGTTGAGTTTATTTGGGATTTTAATATTTTTAATGAAGTCTTCATTATTTACAAATCAAAATAAGCTTGACTTAGGAATTACTATTGATTTAGTATTAATTATCCCTTTTGTTTATTATTTATTAATTCGTAAGTCTAAAATACCTAAAACGACAGTGGTACCGATTATGATAATTGGACTATTGGTTGGGTCATTTTTTTTACCCGAAGAAAATCAAGTATATTTAACGCTTTTCAAAACATGGGCTCTACCGCTTATAGAATTATTTGTTATAATTTTTATAATAATTAAAGTCCGTGGAGGTGTTAAAAAGTATAAAGTGTTAAAAGGATTGAGACTTGACTTTTTTAGTACAGTTAAAAATACTTGTCGCGAAATTCTTCCAGAAAAACTTGTGACGCCTTTTGCAACAGAGGTAGCAGTGTTTTATTATGGCTTTTTTAATTGGAAGAAAATTGAAACGACAGAAAATGAATTCACTTACCACAAAGAAAGTGGAACATTAGGTTTGATAGGAGGTATTATTCTAATTATTTTAATAGAAACTATTGCGCTACATTTTCTATTGGCTAATTGGAGTGAATTAGCAGCGTGGATCTTAACATTTTTAAGTGTCTATACTCTTATTCAGGTGTTCGGGATTGCTAAATCATTAACTAAAAGGCCAATAGTCATTACTGATTCAAGTGTGTTTTTGAAGTATGGAATTGCCAATGAAGTAGACTTATTATTTGAAGATATTGAAAGTATTGAAGTATCAAAAAAAGAAATTAAAAAGGATCCTTTAACTAAAAGGCTTTCACTTTTAGGTGAACTTGAAGAACATAATGTGATTATAAAACTGAAAGTGGAAAACGACTTAATAGGTATTTATGGATTTAAGAAAAAGTTCAAAACACTGTTACTACATATTGATAAACCGATGGAATTTAAGGAGCAAATAAATAACGTATTAAAGTAATAGAGTCAAGTAGTAAGTGACAACCTGAGCTCGGATTAAGAAAATTAAAAGCAATTAATGATTTTGATTAATAGTTTCAGTCACTCTAGAATTCATTAAGTTAGGTTGAATTGTCTATGTGATGTGATCTATAATAAACTAACTTATATTTTTATACCCATAATACAGATATCATCAATTTGTTCTAAGTCATTTTTCCAATCAATGAATTCTTCATCTAAAATTTGTTGTTGACTTGATAATTTGAGATGTGCGATTTTCAGTAATAATTTTTTAAATGGTTTATATTTATACTTTTTACCCTTTTCACCTTTTTTACCTCCAAACTGATCCGCAAAACCATCTGTAAAGGCGTATATCAAATCACCTTTTGTTAATTGTGCTTCCTTAAGACTAAATGATTTTTCAAAGTCGTAAAATTTGCCTATTGGCTGTTTATCAGCTTTTATTTCAAATAGATTAAATCCATTTTCAGATATTGTGGGTAATGTTGACTCAAAATTAGAATTGATTTTAACATCTAATGTTTCATTTTTTGAAATAATCCAAATTGGATTATAAGCGCCTGAATAACCTAAAATGCCAGTTTGTTTATTATAAGCGCAGAAAGAAATGTCCATACCATCATTCATTTGCTTCCCATTAGAATTTAATGTTAACTGTATTAATCGATTTAATTCATTGAGAATTAATTCTGGAGACTTAAGTGCTTTAGAATTGTAAATTTCGTTTAACAATATGGTTCCAATTATTGAAATGAATGCTCCTGGAATTCCATGACCAGTACAATCGGCAACAGCAAAATATTTTTGGTCATCATCCTCTTCGAGCCAGAAATAATCTCCACTTACAGCCTCCTTTGGATTATAATAGATAAAAGAATCTGTAAATATATCTCTATGACTTATGGATGGAAGCGTGGCTTCTTGAATAAGTTTAGCGTAATTAATACTTTGTTCTAATTCATATTTCTGTTTAGAAATAATCGTTTTTTGCGCTTGAGTGCGTTGGTGTTGTTTTTCAAGATCCTTTTTTTGACTTTTGATTTGATTTAAGCGTATGAAAATTACAATTCCGATTAAGAGAAATAGTAGCAAACCTATTATTAGATACACTATTCTTGATTCGTTTTTAGCATGTAACCTAATAGAGTTTTCTTTGTTAATTTGTATGTTTTTCACATAGTTTAAACTATCAGAGAAGCTCTTTTTTTCTGTTTTGAAGAGGATTTCTTTTTTAGTAATTTCCATTAAAACGTCATCATTACTAAGGATATGATTTAGACTATCATACCATTCTAGATAAAATAGAGCTGAATCACTATTTTTACTTTGTTTATGAGCTTCATACAAACAATAACAATTTTTACTAATCCTTTGTTTAAAATTAGTACGTGTAGAAATGTGTATACCTTTCCAACAGTTAAATTTTGCCTTTTCTATATAACCTTGGCTTAGGTATATTTGACCAATATTTGAATAAATATTTGATAAACCATTCCAATCATTAGTTGCTTTACAAATCTGTAATGATTTATTATAATAAAATAAAGCGCTATCTTGATTACCCAATTGATTATGAACTACCCCTATATTACCATAAGAAAAAGCAATTGCTAAAGTATCTTGGATTAATAAGGCTATAGTTAGGGCTGTATGATAGTTTAGAAGAGCACTATCTAGTTTTTTTTCGTGTAATAATGATAGATTACCAATATTATTATATGAAGTTGTCATCCCTAGACTATCGTTGATTTCTTTATATAAGTTAAGAGCTTTTATATTATAGTTTTTAGCAAGTTTAAATGCTTTTAACTTTAGGTAAATTGATCCAATATTATTATATATAGAACTTGTATTCTTGTCATTTACCCCTTCACTAATAGCAAGAGCGTTATGAAAATAATCTAGAGCTAGGGAGTAATTCCCTAATTTATCTTGGTTTATACCTAAAGTATTATAGGCTTCCGTTAAATGATTTGAATAAAATTTGTAGTTATTTACATTTCTATTTAAATTATGAATACAAATTTTCATTATTTGTATATTTATTTCAATGTCTAATTCTGCATCAGAGACGTAAATCAATCCATCCAAATGATAAAGCGTTTTAACTTTTATACTATCATTTTTAGTCGTTTCAATAATATGCTGTAATGAGTCTATTTCATTAAATCCAGCTCTGCTTAAAAAGCTAACTATTAAAATTAATATGACAAAATATAGTTTCAATTATTTGGTGTGTTATTTTACAAGTTTTTGTTTCCGTATACTACTTACGCGTATTTTGTAAAATAGATACAATTATTTAATTTAAAAATAGTTAAAATGTTAATTTATACAGTTTTTTAAATGGATATTATTTTTAATACTGCAAAAGAATCAGTAAATAATTACGTATAAAAATAATATGTATTAGATTAGCTTTGTTAGCTAATATTAGACTTACATTTGTTAAAGTATTAAAATGCCAATCTAGAATATGCAAAATATTAAAACTGAATTATACAATTATTGTGTGTCAACAATTGAAGGGAAACTAAATACTATTAATTCAGTTTTTGATTCAGCTCAAGCTTCTGCTAATAATGAAACCAAAAGTACTGCTGGTGATAAGCATGATACCGCAAGGGCTATGGCACATTTGGAGTCAGAGAAAAATGCTAAACAATTAATTGAAATTAAAAAATTAAAACGTGTTTTACCTTATTTAAAGGAGTTTAAACTTTCAGATAAAGCTGAACTAGGTAGTTTGGTGGAAACTAACATTGGTAATTATTACTTATCAATAAGTTTAGGTAAGTTCCAACTAAATTCAGTTGAATATTACTTAATTTCTACCGTAACTCCAATTGGTAAACTATTGGTAGGTAATAGGATTGGTGATGAAGTTATATTTAATGGTAAGGTTATAAAGATTAAAGGACTACACTAAACTAGTAATTAAGCCGGTTTTTGTTTTCTAAATTTTAGCAAAGTAACTATTGAATATAATAATAGTATTAGGACTATAAAAATGGAAACTCTACCAAGTAAATCACCATACTTCATAAAAAAAGTAACAGAATTATTTTTATTAAGAGAGGCAGAAATTACGCCTTCAACATCCCAATCTAAGCGATCTTCAATTTCACCTTTTTGATTAATGATGCATGAAATACCTGTGTTGGCTGAACGAGCAATTGAACGTCTATTCTCAATAGCTCTTATTTGTGATAACATATTATGCTGTTTATAACCAGGTGAGTCATGCCACCAGCCATCATTTGTAATAACGCATATAAACTCTGCTCCAATTGCGGTAAAATTAGATACAAATTCACCATATACAGATTCATAACAAATTAATGGCGCAAAAGTGATACCTTTGGCTTCAAAGTTTTGGGCTTTTCCATTCTCGGTTAAACCGCTACTTGTTCCCTCTAAATCTACAGACAATTCAGCCATAAAGGGAAAAAGGTCTACAAATGGTAGCTTTTCAGGTCCCAATACTAATTTCGATTTATGATAAATATCAATTGGATTGTTCCCGTCAATTAACAAAGATGAATTATAATTTTCATACCAAAATTCACCTACATGCTGAGCTGGGTAGGGACGTTTAGTTGTGAACTGATTATAAGTACTTGCACCAATCAAAAATGGGACATTAAAATGGGCTGAAGAGAAGTCCTTAATTTTGACTGCTGCTCCTAAAAATTCTATGGATTTCTCATGTGCATTTGAAATAATAGCCGTTTCAGGGCATATTACTAAATCTGTATTGGAGGTGATTTTTGGTTCGGTTAATGTTAAAATTTTATTAATTTGTACTGGCTCAGGTAGTGTCCATTTTTGGCCTGGTTCGTTTGTGTCTTTTACCCAAGGGTGAATATTTGGTTGTACAATAACTACGTTTACAGGATCAACTGTTTCTTCATAGTTGTAGAACATAAGTATCGAAATAGTGATTGGTAAGGCAATTACAATTCCAAATAAGGTAAATAAAGGTGTTTGCAAGTTTAGTTTCTCTTTTTTAAGCCAAATATTCTGAACAATTATAAAACCTACTAAATTAGTTAGTAATATCCAAAGTGTTCCTCCTGCAATTCCAGAGTATTCATACCATTGAATTAACATAGGCTGGTTTCCAAAAATATTTCCAAATGATATCCAAGGCCAAGATAAATCCCAAACGTGATCAATGTGTTCGAAAGATAACCATAATGAGATAAAAGCTACAAACCCTTTAAACTTTCCTAGGTGTTTTTCTATAAAAGCATACAAATAAAAAGGTAAAGTCATTAAAAGTGAATTAAAAAAGAAAGCCATATAACCCCCTTCAGGTGAGGCATTATAAATCCACCAGGTTACAAATACATTATAAGTGAAAAAGAATATATAATTACCAAAAAATCGTTTTAATCCTTTGAATTTAATTTGAGAATCATTTAATTGGGAATTAAACAGAAATAAAGGAATTAACCCAATAAAAGCGAATATAAAAATACTACCAGTAAAAGGAAAACTAAGACCCATTATTAAAGCTGATAAAAATAATAAACCTAAAAATTTTATGAATGATAATTGCATAACAACAAAGTTAATTTTTTAACTGTCAAACCCATAAATTTCAAATAACATTTTTACTATTTAACATCTTTTTTATTTTCTTATTTACTTTAATACCATAATAATATTAGATTTGTACTTGTGATGAATCAATTTTTATATTACGCTTTTGTATTTCCTTTGTCTAAAATGCCATTGGGCTTTACATATGTAATTTTATCTGCGCTTAGATTGATTCCATATAGAAAAAAAGTAATTTTGAGTAATCTTGAGAATTCATTTCCTAATAATACTGCTCAAGAGAATAAAATAATTTTAAAGAAATTTTATAAATATTTTAGTAAATTATTAGCTGAATCGATTTATAATTTGAACTGTTCTGAATCCAATTTGTCAAAAAGAATGGTCGTCAAAAATCCTGAAGTGATGGATGAGTTGTATTCAAAAAATAAGAATGTGATTTTGGTGTCTGCCCATTATAATAATTGGGAGTTTTTAATTACAGCTCAAAATTTATTATTTAAACATCAAGCAATTGGAATAGGAATGCCTATGACAAATAAATTTTGGGATAAAAAAATTAATACGCAAAGAGAACGCTTTGGTATGGAAGTGGTGCATGCTAAAACTTATAAAGAGAAGTTAAAAGAATTTTCAAATATACCGACTGCAACTTTAGTGTTAGGTGATCAAAATCCATCTAAACCTTTTAATTCATACTGGACCCAGTTTTTAAATCAAAACTCAGCGTTTACGTTTGGAGCCGAAATTATGGCTAATCAAACTGATTCTGCCGTGGTTTACGCTCAAATTAAACATGTTAAAAATGGATATTATTCAATAGAGTTAGAATTAATTACAGATAATCCAACTCAAGAAGAGTATGGAGTAGTGACTCAACGATATGCTACTATTTTAGAAAATAGTATTAAAAATAATCCAGAGTTTTGGCTTTGGTCTCATAAAAGGTGGAAAATGAATGTCCCTGAAAATTTAGATGAATTAAAGACTGAACATAAACTTAGGTTTATAGAGAAGTTTAGAGGACTATAATTTGAGTTTGTTTTTGATAAACTTGATTTAATATTGACCTTTTAATCCAACTAAATTGGTTTCATTTTTCACTTCTTAATTTTTGTTAAATTTTTAATGACTAAAGTCATTTATTTGTGTAGCGTAACTCATTTTTTATCCCCTAATTCAAACTTACTTTTGTTTCAAATAATAATTTGAAATTATGAAAAAAGTTAAATTAGGTGTGATTCTGTTCGCATCTCTATTCTTTGCTTCCTGTGGAAGTGAAGGGGGAGTCTCAGAAAGTCATACGAACAATACTTCTGAAGAAGTAGTTGCCGAAAAAACTGAAGATGTTTCTATGCATCATGGACAAGCTAGTGTTCAAGATGAATCTTCTGACGTAAATGCATTACAATTAGCATTGTCTAATGAAGCATTTAGTACGTTATGTACTGCTGTTACTGAATGTCACATTGAAGACGCTTTAGTAAATGCGGGACCATTAACAGTATTTGCTCCTTTGAATTCTGCATTTGATAAGTTGCCAGAAGGTACCTTAGAATCTTTGTTGGAACCAGAAGTGAAAACTGATTTAGCTATGATTTTAAAACATCACGTTGCTCCAGCTAATTATCCAATAAAACAATTGAAGAAAGAAGCTAAAAAAGAACGTGATTTATATATGGCTTCTGGTGCATACCTAAAAGTAACTCGTGAAGGTGATGATCTTTTTGTGAATGGCGTTAAGATTTTAGAATCTCATAAAGTAAGTAATGGATGGGTACACGTTATTGATGACGTTATTCTTCCAAAATAATTTAATAATAATTAATTAAAAATAGAATAATGAATACAATTAAAATAAGCATTGCTTTTTTTGCAACTGTATTTTTCACATCATGTGGTGGAGAAGAAACGGTAGTAACTTCTCATGATGAAGTGAAGGCTGTAATAGAACGAGTTGAAGAAGTAGCTGAGGTAATTGAAGAAGCTGAAGTTGTTAATACTGAAATTGTTAATACTGATGATTTAAGTAAAGGTGTTGGACCAATAACAGCTTTGGAATTAACTGATATTGATGATGCCTTAGTTTTAAAAGGTAAAGAGATTTACAAAGCAAACTGTACAGCTTGTCACAAAATGAAAAAACGTTTTGTTGGACCAGCTCTAGATGGTGTTACGTCTAGAAGGTCACCTGAGTGGATTATGAATATGATTTTAAATCCTGAAGAAATGGTTGAGAAAGATGAAACTGCCAAAGCGTTGTTAATGGAATATTCTGCACCAATGGCTAATCAAAACTTAACTGAAGAAGAAGCAAGAGCTATTTTAGAATTCTTTAGATCTAGAAATTAATATAACTAAAAATAAATAAGATGAAATTAATATTTAAGCCGTTTTTTGCAGTTGCAGCAGTATCACTACTGTTAGCTAGTTGTGGAGGACCTACCACTAAAAAAAGTGGTAATAGTGGTGCCCTTTCTGGGAACGCTGCAGAAAAAGTATATGTTGCTCCAGGTGAGCACGATTCACACTATGCATTCATTTCTGGTGGATTTAGTGGACAATTATCTGTTTATGGATTACCTTCTGGTCGTTTATTTAGAGTAATTCCTGTTTTTTCTCAAGATCCAGAAAAAGGATATGGGTATAGTGAAGAAACTAAACCAATGTTAATGACTTCACATGGGTTTATTCCTTGGGGTGATTCACATCATCCAGATATCTCTCAAACTAATGGTTCTGTAGATGGTAGATGGGTATTTATTAATGAAAACAATACACCGCGTATTGCTAGAATTAGTTTAGAAACGTTTGAAACTGAAGAAATTATTGAGATTCCTAATTCAGCTGGAAATCATAGTTCTTCTTATGTAACAGAGAATTCTGAATATGTTGTAGCCGGTACTCGTTTTGCTATACCTTTCCCTCAGAGAGATATGCCAATTAACGAAATGAAGGGTAACTTTAGTGGAGCATTATCATTTCTTAAAATTGATCCTGAGCATGGAAATATGAGTATTGATTTCCAAATAAAAATGCCTGGTTTTAATTATGATAAGGCTCACCCAGGGCGTAATGCGTCAAGTGATTGGTTTTTCTTTACAACTTATAACACAGAGGAAGCACATACTTTAATGGAAGTAAATGCTTCTCAAAATGATAAAGATTACATTGCTGCAATTAACTGGAAAAAAGTTTCTGAATATGTAGCTAATGGTGGTGGAGAATTACAACCTGCTAATTACGCTCATAATACTTGGGATAATGATGCGCATCAAGCAACTACTGTAATGGAAAAAGAAGTTTTAGTGGTAAACCCATTAGATATTCCTGGTGCATTTTATTTCTTACCAACTGCTAAATCTCCTCACGGTTGTGATGTTGATCCAACAGGAGAATATATTGTAGGAAGCGGTAAATTAGCTGCAACTATGACTATTCATTCATTTAGTAAAATGTTAAAAGCAATTGAAGATAAAGCGTTTGATGGTGATGCTTATGGTATTCCTATTATTAATTTTGAAGCTGTAAGTTATGGAACATTAGATCAACCAGGTTTAGGACCACTCCATACTGAATTTGATTCAAGAGGTAATGCATATACAACATTCTTTATTTCTTCTGAAGTTGTAAAATGGAACATTAAGGATCTTAAAATTATTGATAGACATTCAGTTTATTATTCAGTAGGTCACTTAATGATTCCTGGAGGAAACTCAAGAACACCAGATGATAAATATTTAATTGCTTTGAATAAAATCACTAAAGATCGTTATTTACCTACTGGTCCTGAAGTTTGTCAATCTGCTCAATTATTTGATATTTCAGGTGAGAAAATGGAATTATTATTAGATTTCCCTACTATCGGTGAACCTCATTATGCTGCAGGTATTGCTGCAGAAAAAATTAAGGATAAATCGGTAAAGCTATATAACTTAGAAGATAATACACATCCTTATGCTGCAAAAAGTGAAGCTGAAGCTAAAGTGGTTAGAGTAGGAAATGAAGTTCATATTTCTATGACAATGATTCGTTCACACTTTGCTCCTGATAATATTGAAGGTGTAAAAGTTGGAGACAAAGTATTTTTCCATGTTACGAATTTAGAGCAAGATTATGATGTACCACATGGTATTTCAATGATTGGAGCACAAACTTCTGAATTGTTAATTATGCCAGGTAGAACTACAACGTTCACATGGGAACCTAAACAAGTTGGTGTTTGGCCATTCTATTGTACAGATTTCTGTTCTGCACTTCACCAAGAAATGCAAGGTTATGTTAGAGTTTCTCCAGCAGATTCTAATTTACCAATTACATACACTTTAGATGATGAAGTTCCGGGTGCGGAAGAAGAATTATAAATTAAATTTTTCGAGTAGCGGTATATGTATTGCTACTCGAATTTTTATTTTTCATTATATTACTTACAATAACAAACAAATTAGTCCATTATGAAATCAAGAGTATTAATGATTGTTGGTGCATTACTTCTAGTATCAATATATTTCCAACCGATTTGGAATATTACGCTAGAAGCACCTCAATATCCTATTCCACTTGGGATGGATATTCATATTGATAAATTTTACGGTGCAAATGATGAGCATGATATTAAGAATATCAACTTAATGAATCATTACGTGGGGATGCAGTATATTCCAGAGACAATTCCTGAGTTTAAGTCTTTTCCAATTATTGTTGGAATAATGATCGGTTTAGGTGTTCTTTTTGGGTTTTTGGGTAAATTTAAATTATACTTAGTTTGGTTTATCTTGATGTCTATTTTAGGAATTTTAGGAATGTATGATTTTTACTTGTGGGAATACGATTATGGTCATAATCTAGATCCCCAGGCAATAATGCAATTCAAGAATCCTGATGGTTCTCCAATGGGGTTTCAACCACCGTTATTTGGTACTAAGCTTATATTGAACTTTACAGCTCACTCGTACCCAAGAATTGCCGCTTACTTTTTAGGTTCAGGAATGTTCCTTGTATTATTGGCTTTCTTTATCGGTCGAAATGAAAGCAAAAAAAAGGCTATGAAATAATAACAATTTAATGAAATTAATAAAAAGGCGAATGTATTTGATGTATTCGCCTTTTATTAAAAATGAAGTAAACTAACTAACTAACTAACTAACTAACAATGAAATTCATTTTCTTATCATTATTACTAATATCTCTTGGACTTGAGGCATGTAGTGTTGAACCAAAACCAATTGAATATGGTAATGATCATTGTCATTATTGCGATATGACAGTAGTCGATAAAGCACATTCAGCAGAGTACACAACAAAAAAAGGAAAATCGTTTACTTATGACGCTATAGAGTGTTTAGTAAATGATATTAATGAAGAAAATAATGAAAGCTCTATGGCATTTATTCTAGTGGCTGATTTTTCGAACCCTGGAAACCTTGTTGATGCTAAAACTGCAACTTTCTTAATAAGTGAAAAAATTAAAAGCCCTATGGGTGCCAATTTATCAGCTTTTAAATCCATTGATATTGCCAAAGAACACCAAAGTACATATAATGGTAAATTGTATTCTTGGGCTGAGTTAAAATCTATAATTACTAAATAAAATGAAGTCGTTTTTTCTCTTACTTTCATTTATGAGTTCACTTTCTTATTCTAAAACAATAGAAGTTTGCTCATCTTGTAAAATCAAAACGATTCAAAACGGAATTGACAATTCTGTTGATGGCGATACAGTATTAGTTCGTAAAGGCATTTATTATGAAAATGATATTTCCATTGAGAAACAAATTCATATCATTGGTGAAAATAATCCGGTAGTTGATGGTAAAGCAAAAGGGTATATTTTTTTAGTTAAAGCAACTAATTTTTCTATATCAGGATTAACAATTAGGAATGTTGAACAAAGTTATACAAAAGATTATGCTGCAATTAAAGTTATAAAAAGTCAAAATTTTTATATACATAATAACGTTTTAGAAAATGTGTTTTTCGGAATAAAAATTGAAAAATCTAAGTATGGTGTCATTAAAGAAAATGTAATTTCCAGTGATGCTATTAATGAAGCTAGTTCTGGAAATGGAGTACACATGTGGCATTGTCAAAATATGAGGGTGGAACTAAACAATGTGTCTCACTTGAGAGATGGTTTATATTTTGAATTTGTTTCTCACAGTTCAATTTCTAATAATACAAGTACAAAAAATATTAGATATGGTTTACATTTTATGTTTTCAAACAATAATGAATACCATCACAATGAATTTAAGAGTAATGGTGCCGGTGTAGCAGTCATGTTTTCAAAATTTATAAAAATGCATCACAATACATTTCATTTTAATTGGGGAACTGCCTCTTATGGTCTATTATTGAAAGAAATTTATGATGCTGAAATTCATCACAATTATTTTGAACAAAATACTATTGGAATAAATATAGATGGGTGTACGAGAATTAATTATGAAAACAATTTCTTTGAAAGAAACGGTTGGGCAATTAAATTTACTGGTGGGTGCTATAAAAATGTGTTTAGATATAATAATTTTTTATCAAATTCTTTTGATTTGTCGTACAACAGTAGGTTGAATGATAACTTATTTGAAGCTAATTATTGGAGTGAGTATACCGGTTATGATTTGGATAAAAATGGTATCGGAGATGTACCTTATAGACCTGTTAAATTGTTTTCGTATATCGTAAACCAAACGCCAGAAACACTAGTTTTGTTAAGAAGTTTATTTGTAGATATTATTAATTTCTCAGAAAAAGTGTCGCCAGTGTTTACACCAGATAATTTAGTAGATGATAAACCTTTAATGAAACAAATTAATGATTAATATAAAAAACTTACAAAAAAAGTTTGGTAAATTGGTTGTATTGAACGACTTAAGCCTGGATATAAATAAGGGTGGTGTATTTGCTATATTGGGACCTAATGGTTCTGGTAAGACAACTTTGATAAAATCTTTATTGGGTATGGTTATTCCTAATAAAGGAGAAATACTTTACAATGGAGAAAGTATTTTAAAAAAATGGGAATATAGAAAGCACATTAACTATTTACCTCAAATTGCAAACTTCCCTGCAAATTTAACGGTTATTGAATTAATTGAGATGGTAAAGAATTTACGTTCATCATCTACAAATGAAAATGAATTAGTTGAATTGTTTGGTTTGACTCCTTTTTTAAAACAAAAATTGGGCAATTTATCCGGAGGTACTAAGCAGAAAGTGAATATTGTGTTAACTTTTATGTTTGACAATGATTTAATTATTCTTGATGAACCTACAACAGGGTTAGATCCTATAGCGTTAATTTATTTGAAAGAGTTGATCGAAAAAGAGAAGGCTAAAGGAAAAACTATTTTGATTACGAGTCATATTATGAGTTTCGTTGAAGAAATATCGGATGAAATTGTATTTCTTTTAGATGGTAAAATCTATTTTAAAGGAACAATTCAGGAGTTAAAAGTACAAACGGATAGTCCAACACTTGAAGTGTCAATAGCTAACTTAATAAAAAAACAATATGCTTAAGATATTAAAATATAGTATTTACGATTTACTCCGCAGTAGATGGAGTTATGTGTACTTTTTCTTTTATTTACTACTTGGGTTTGTGTTGTTATTTTTGAATAATGACATGAATAAGGCTGTAGTTACGTTAATGAATATTATTATCGTATTAACACCCTTAATTGGAACCATCTTTGGAGTCATGTATTATTATAACTCAAAAGAGTTTACAGAATTGCTATTAGCGCAACCCATTAAAAGAAGTAAAATTTTTCTAGGACAATATATGGGTATTTCGTTATCTCTAACGCTAAGTTTAGTGTTAGGATTAGGTATTCCATTTGTGGCGTATGGTTTATTTCGATCAGCAGCAATATTTGACTTTGCATTATTAATTTTAGTAGGTGCGTTTTTAAATTTCATTTTTGTAGCCTTAGCTTACAATATCTCTTTGGTAAATGAAAATAAAATTAAGGGATTTGGTTACGCCATTTTAATGTGGTTATTTTTAGCTGTAATCTATGATGGTTTATTTTTAATTTCATTAGTTATGTTTAATGAATATCCTTTAGATAAACTTTCATTAGCTGCAACTATGTTTAATCCAATAGATTTATCGAGAATATTGGTCTTACTAAAACTTGATATCTCTGTTTTATTAGGATATACTGGAGCTGTTTTCAAAGCCTTCTTTGGAACGTCTGCAGGTATGTTTTCTTCATTAGGGACGCTAGTACTATGGGTGTTACTCCCAGTTTTAAATATTATTAGAAAATCAAATAAAAAGGATTTTTAAGTCGTATAACAAATTATTATTTATAAAAAAAGCCTCAACTGTTTTGAGGCTTTTTTTATGAAATTAGGTTTGATACTCTTATTTTTAAGATGAAGTTAATTCAGTTTGGCTGCTACAAATCCAGTACTCCAAGCGGCTTGGAAATTAAATCCACCGGTTACACCATCCACATCTAACACTTCACCTGCGAAATAGAGTCCGTCTGTTTTTTTAGATTGCATAGTGTTGAAGTTAACATCATTCAAGTCTACACCTCCGGCAGTTACAAACTCTTCTTTAAAGGTTGTTTTACCTTCAACCGTATAGGTATCGTTCTGTAATACGTTAATTATTTTATTAATATCTTTTTTAGACAACTCAGCCCAACGTTTTTGAGTATCAATTTCTAATTTATTGATTAAGAAATCCCATAAACGAGTAGGAATGTGGGCTATTTTTTGATTAGCCACTTTTTTTGAACTATGCTTACTAATTTCATTCTTAATTTGTTCTTCTACTAGTGATGAATTAGTTTCATTTATCCAGTTGACCTGAATTTTGAACTTATAATTCCGTTCTTCTAAAATTCTTGCTCCCCAAGCTGAAAGTTTTAATATAGCTGGGCCACTCATTCCCCAGTGAGTAACTAATAAAGGACCTTTATCTATTAGTTTTGTAGATTGAATTTTTACAATTGCATGTTCTACTACAATTCCCATCAATTTTGTGATAGGTTCATTAGGCATATTGAATGTAAACAAAGAAGGGACTGGAAATTGAATGGAATGACCAACGTCTTTTAAAAATTCTAAGCCATTTAGTTTAGGTTGACCTCCAATAGTCATGATTACCTTATCCGCTTGCTCTAGTTGACTGTCGTTAAAGTTTAATTCAAATGTTGAATCTTGTTTGATGAGTGAATTTAACTTATGTTGTAATTTAATGGAAATACCCAGCTTTTTGCATTCAGAATGAAACAAATCAATAAAACTTTGAGACTGTTGCGACACTGGAAATATACAATTATCATGTTGCGTAATTAAAGGAATACCTCTACTCTCAAACCAGTCAATAGTGTGTTTAGGATTAAATTGACTAAATACTTTTTTTAACGCTTTATTTCCTCTTGGATAATTCTTTATTAAATCAGAAATAGAAAACGTGGCGTTAGTAACATTACAACGGCCACCACCTGAAACTTTAACTTTAGATAACGTTTTTTTTGATTTTTCGTAAATAGTAACCTGATATTGTGGATAGTTTAGTTTACAGTTAATAGCTGCAAAAAAACCAGCTGCTCCACCACCAATAATAGCTATGTTCATATTTTATTATAATCAGATTTTTTTAACTCATAATTGTAGTCGTAAGTTTTATACTCTTCACAATACCCCTCATTAACCTTAGTTAAAAACTTTTGAAGCACTTTAACTGAACCAATGTTGCTTTTACTTACGTCAGCTATTATAGTGTCGTGAGCTGTGTGACTAAAGATATAATTAATTAATCCTTTAGCAATTTCAGTAGCTATGCCTTTATTCCAATGTTTTTCTCTTAATCTATAACCAATTTCAACACCTTTGACGTCTCCATAAATAATGGCACATGTTCCTATGAATTCATCATTGTCTTTATCAATCACAGCCCATACATCAAAGTTATTGACTTTTACAGGGTAATTGTTTGCTCTAATTTCTAAATCTATTTTTGCTTCTTCAAGCGTCATAGTTTTATCGGGTACCATATCCATTGCTTTTTTGTTTGACTGTAAATCAAAAAAACCGTTTAGATCTGAATTGAGTAATTCGCGGACAATAAATCGTTTGGTGTTAAATAATAGTGACATAGGTTTTTTTAGTAGGTAATTTTACATCTGTTTTCAGTAATCATTTCTTTCATTTCTTCAAAAGTAACATCTTCTTTTTCTCTATGTAGAAGGTCACTAATTTCGAATCTCAATTTTCTTAGCTTTTTTGCATCACAAAACCTACGAACTTCTAATTCATTTTCTAAAATTAATTCTGGTACGTTAACTAATTCGCCTGATTCATTTTTAGCAACCATGGTGAAATAACAAGAGTTCGTGTGTTTTTCAATACCCGTCTTTGGCTTTAAAGAGGTTACTCTAATACCAACAATCATAGATGAGTTACCCACGTAATTTACTGATGCTGATAAGGAGACTAAATCACCAACTTCTACAGGTTCTTTAAATTCAACTCCGTCAACAGATACGGTGACACAGTAAGCGCCCGAATGCTTTGACGCACAAACATAGGCTACCTTATCCATTAAGGATAATAAAATCCCACCATGTACTTTTCCTCCAAAATTAGCATAAGAAGGAATCATTAACTCTGTAATAGTAGTTTGTGAGTTTTTTACTGATTTAAAAGTGTTTTCTTGCTGTCTTGACATTATTTTAAAATTAAGTTTCCATCAACTAATGTAAGAATTAAATGGTTACGAGTTGGTAATGCATTTAATGTCAATTCATATTTATTTAGAACTGTTAGAACTGATGAATCAGAATTTGCCTTTAATAAAATTCTAAAATGAATTGAATTATCTTTAATAGAGTTAGAGTGATGTAGTGAATTAAATTCACCAGTTTTTTGTTCGTTATAGACTTCTTTATTGTTTAGGTATAAAACAACGTTATGCGCTGAGTTGGTAAGTGATGTATCCATGTCTATTATAATATCCTTATTTTGTTTATTATTTACTTCTTCATACGTTTGAAGGATAGCTTGCTCTATATTTTTAAAGTTATTAGTAAATTGTTCTTGTATAAAGTTAGTTCCAGAGTTTAGTAATTCATATTTTTCTCCATCTATGTTGATGTAGATATCACTACCAGCTCTGTTAGATACATCTTGCTTTGAAGATTCAATTTTTGTAAAATTGTTATTATAAAACACAGAATATAAATCTAGAAGTTCAGTTTCTGATATATTGAAAGTGTTTTTAGTTAAGTTTATTTCATTATAACTTTTCCAAATACAGCTGTCAGTTGAAATGTAGACGTTACTGTATGATGGAAGCATTCCTCCACTTTTATTCCATGATACAGTAATTTTTTTTGGTTGTTTAGGTGGTATGTTTAATAGGCTACAACTGTTAACTCCTATTAAGACTATAAGAAATAGCCCAATATATTTAATTCTTAACATAATATTTTATTAATTATTTTTCAAAAAAAAAGCCTTTCCGAAAAAGGAAAGGCTTCAAATATATTTGTTATTACAAAATTATTTTTTTGCAACCGGTCTTCTTTTTTCTTTAATTCTTGCAGATTTACCAGTTCTTTCTCTGAAATAGAAAATTCTAGCTCTACGAACTTTACCAATTTTGTTTACAACTATTTTTTCAATAGCAGGAGATTGAACAGGAATAATTCTTTCTACACCAATATTTCCAGACATTTTTCTGATTGTAAATGTTTCAGTTGCTCCAGAACCTCTTCTTTGTAAGACAACTCCTTGAAAAAGCTGAACTCTTTCTTTAGTTCCCTCTTTAATTTTATAATGAACAGTGATTGTTGATCCAGCTCCAAATGCCGGTAATTCAGTTCCTACTGTTAAATCTTTTTGTATTTCTCTAATAATATCCATGTCTCAAAATCTTTTTCCCTTAAATCGGGGTGCAATATTACGAATAAAAAATTGTTTTACAACATTAAAAAAATGTTTTTATTCTGTTTTTTTGACAAAAGTAATCATTTTTTAGTTCTACATCCCTTTTTAAAACATTTTTATCATTTTTTTTACTCAACAATTATATGTTAACTACCTTTTAGTATAGAATAAGTAGAATGTATTATTATTGTAGTAAACTTTCCTCATTCTGTTTATTCGTAGACTCTTTTTCTATTTTAATAGAATTAATCCAACGTATAGCTTTATTTAATTCAGTAAAAGATTTTGTTTTAACTTTTGGTTTATGAAACAAAATGTAGAGTTCCACCTCAATTTTTTTAGCCAATGAATCTACTAAAATGGCATCTGCATATCGCTTAGTGGTCGATTTATTTTCTTCAGACAGAAATGATTTTGCGTCATCCGAAATTTTTAAATGTCCGTTTCTAGCATCAGTTATGGTGTAAAATGACTGGTTACCAAGAAGCGTTTTTTTTAAGTTTTTAAAATTAAATATATTTCGTGTCGTTATAAGCTGAGCTGTGTCATATTCTATTAATAGAATATTGTCTTCTATCAATGCAATCTCTCCTCCGTCAAATTTATGCGTATCCATATTACTTAGTTTTTGTAAAGATATTTAATTTTGAGGTTAAATACAACTTATTTGATGATTAACTTGAGTTTTTTGTAGATTAATAAATTCGGGAGTATATTTGTTTTGTTTAAAAATAAATTTATCATAAATAAATTTATCTTTGCATCTACTAAATTTGAATAAATTATGGCAAACGGATTATTAAAAGGAAAAAAAGGAATCATTTTTGGAGCCTTAAACGAACAGTCAATTGCTTGGAAGGTTGCTGAAAGAGCTGCTGAAGAAGGTGCTGAGATCGTATTGACAAATGCGCCTATAGCAATGAGAATGGGTGAAATTAAAGTGTTAGGAGATAAAATTAATGCTCAAATTATCCCAGCTGATGCTACATCAATTGAAGATTTAGAGAATTTAATTGATCAATCAATGGAAATTTTTGGAGGTAAATTTGATTTTATGCTTCACTCTATTGGTATGTCAGTTAATGTAAGAAAAGGAAGACATTACACTGATGAAAACTATGATTGGACAATGAAAGGTCTTGATGTTTCAGCTTTATCATTTCATAAATTATTACAGACAGCAATGAAAAAAGATGCAATTAATGATTGGGGTTCTGTTTTAGGATTAACTTATATTGCAGCTCAAAAAGTATTTCCTGATTATAATGATATGGCTGATAATAAGTCGTATTTAGAGTCTATTGCTAGAAGTTTTGGATATCATTACGGAATTAAGAAAAAAGTGAGAATTAACACTATTTCTCAATCTCCTACTATGACAACTGCAGGTTCAGGTGTTAAAGGGTTTAATGAATTCATTAATTTTTCTGAGCAAATGTCTCCACTTGGAAATGCCTCAGCGTTGGATTGTGCAAATTATTGTATTTCAATGTTTTCGGATTTAACAAAGATGGTCACAATGCAGAATTTATTTCATGATGGAGGTTACTCTAGTACAGGTGTAACACAGCAAGTTATTGAGAAATTTACTGATAAGTAAAAGATATTAGTTATATTTAAGGCTGTCTATGAATTTTCATAGACAGCCTTTTTAATTTTATTATGAAAAAATCACTCTTTATATTATCTATTCTGATTTCTGCTGTATCGATTGGACAAACTGAATTAATTGCATATCCTTCAGTAGGAAAAGGCGTTGCCTCTACTTTTGTAACGGATTATCATGCTTTGGGAATAAATCCAGCGAATTTAGGTTGGAAATCTTATGATAATAAAAGTGTTACAATGGGAACGACAGAGTTCGGTTTTTCAATACATTCAGAAGCATTAACTAATCAAGGGTTACGTGATGATATTAAAGGAGTAGTGTCTAATAGAACTTTAGATTCGTTGTCGAGTGAAGAAAAACGCCAAGCGATTCAAAGCTTTACAAATAATGCGTTTAACTTTAATTTTAATACTAATATTTTTGGATTCGCCTATCAAAATGAAGTATTTGGAGGGATAGCCTTTTCTATAAGAACAAGAGCTAATTGGTCTTCAACATTTAATGAAGAATTTACAGATTTATTATTTAATGGAAATCAATCTTCATATTTTGACTCTTTGTCTTATATTAATGGCCTTGATACGTCCATAGTTGCTAACACTGGTTCTTACATAGATTCTTCTGGAGTTGTGTTAAATGGACAAGTTAATGTTCCTTTAAATATTTCAAAATTAATGGATGGGACTCATTTGCAGGTCAGTTGGAATCGAGAATATCATTTGGGGTATGGAAGAAGGATTCTAAACTTGAATGATAAGCTTGAACTTTTTGCTGGAGTAGGGGTTAAATTTATTCAAGGAATTGCGTTTTTAGATTTAGAAAGCAAAGACGGTGAATTGAAAATGATCTCAGCTTTAAGTTCCGGATTTGATTTAGATTATGGAGTTGCTGCGCTTAATAATCCTTCTGCTTCAGTACAAAATGGGCAAGCCTTTTTTAAGAGTTCAGTTGGAAATGGTTGGGGATTCGATATAGGTGCTCATGCGATATTTTTTAAAAAATTACGTATAGCAGCTTCAGTTACAGATATTGGATCAATGACTTATACGGCAAATATTTATGAAGGGCAAGATACTTTGGTTGTCAATATATCGAACGGTGGCCTTTCAGATGTAAACATTATTAAGTCAGTACCTAATTTATTAGAAGATACAGGTTTATTAAAATTAAAAGGTAGAGAAAATTTTACAGTTTCATTGCCTGCCACGCTTAGATTTGGTGGTAGTATTGAATTGGGAAAAATTGCTCATATAGGAATAGATTTAGTAGCACCATTTAATTCTGTACCAGGATCATTTAATGGCTTTTCTTGGGGCGTAGGTGGTGACCTTAAATTATGGAAAGGTTTAGTTGTGTTAATGACAGGTGTAACTGGTGGAGCTGGACGAGCAGCTCAAATTCCTTTAGGAATAAATTTTGTATTAAAAGAAGGTAGCTATGAGTTTGGAATCGCATCAAGAGATGCAGTAACATTCTTTAAAAATAATGCACCAAGTTTATCTGCAGCAATGGGATTTGCTAGGATTAGATTTTAGAAATACTTTTTATATTTACTAAATTGAGTGCCTGTTTATTTAATAACTTCTTATTGTATTAACTTTAAAAACTAGGCCTACTGAGATTAATGGGCCACCTAAACCTAATTCAACATTAATACCAATTGGTTTAATAGGATAATAAGCTAAACCAAGTTCTAATCTAGCTGCAATTGGCCAGATTGCACCATTTATATTTGTGTTTTCAAAATAAGGGATATTAGTTTCAAATTCAAGTTTCCTTCTATTATACCCAATACCTATACCACCATAAAAATTAATATAATCTTTAGTAATAAAATGATAATTAGCTTTTATTAAGAATCTATGTCTTATACTTTTAATATCAAGAGTGTATGTAGTTACCAATATGTTATTAAGAGTAGTGTCTACATAGCCTTCTCCATTGACTTCATTATAAATATAATCAAATCCAATACTAATTTTATCAGTAATCAAATATTCTCCTCTTATTCCATTAGGTCCAGTTCCTGATTCTGTAGAAAAATAGCCATTATCTGATCTTTTATCAATTTCTTTTTGAACAGCTCTTCCTAAGGCGAATCCAAAATTTGGGCCTCCTAAATAAGGTTCAATAATAAGAGAGCCTTTTTTTATGTTTTGAGCAAACAAAGCACTAGTTCCAAACACTATAATAATTACAAGCGATAATTTGTAAACTGATTGTTTCATTATTTTGTTTTTAAAAGTGAGTAAATGTAAAACATTTTTATAATTTTACCTTATGAAAAAAATGTTATTCTTAAGTTTTATTTTGTTTTCAGTGACTTCTTATTCTCAAATTCATAATAGAATGCTTAAGTTTAATATAGGTTTAAGTCATGAGCAGTTTGATTTTAAAAAAGCTGTTAAATTGTTTAACGATACGAGTTTAGTTAATCATTTTGATCATAAATATACAGCGCCAGCCTTTTCTGTTAGTGAAGATTTTACTTTGAATCAATTATTTAGCATTTCAGGTACTATTGGCTACCAAATGTTCAGTACTAAGTATAATAATTCTAATTATGGAACTCATTTGTTCTTTGGGTCTATAAATCCTCAATTGTCAATTCTTTATAGAACGGGTTATGAAATTTATATTAAACTAAAATTGGGAATGATTTATAGAGTAAGTAAATACTCAGATTTATCAGATCAAACTCAGCGTTTTTTTCCAGAAAAATTCAATTTATTTACTGGCGTGTCAGGAGGAGTTAATTTATTTGTTAATGATAATTGGGGATTTAATGTTGAGTTATCAATATGGTCTCCTGAATTTGTAAATTTTGGCTTAACGTATCGTTTTTTTAAAGGTAAAATGCCTACACAAGCACAGATTGATGGTTACTATGTTGATTAATGTGATATAAGTAACACTTATAAATGACATCAATTAGTAACTTTGTATATAAAAAAATAAATTAACATGAATAAATTAAGAATTTCAATTTTCACAATAGCAATAAGTTTATTTACTATTTCTTGTGGAGAATCAACTAAAAAAGCTAACACAACTGATGATGAATTAACTAATGATAATACTGAAATTAACATTAAAGAACACACTATTGCAAAAAATGTAAATGGTGATGAATTCAAGTTGTTGATTCAAAAAGGCGGTTTACTTATTGATGTTAGAACGCCAGAGGAAGTAGCAGAGGGCTCTATTGATGGGAATACAAATATTAATGTTAATAGTCCAAATTTTAAATCTGAAATTCAAAATTTAGATAAAAACGTTTCAGTTTTGGTATATTGTAAATCAGGAAGTAGATCAGGAAAAGCAATGGGAATGATGAAAGAAATGGGGTTTAAAGAAGTGTATAATTTAAATGGTGGCTACAGCGGTTGGTCAAAATGATACTAAAAAGATGAATAAGTACAACATAGTAATTCTTACTTTAATTTCAGTTTTCGTAATATCTTGTGGATCTGCAAAAGGAGTTGTATCTCAGGAAGTTGAAGATACGATTAATGAATCTGTGGATAATTCAATTTTGGATTTAGAAGATGAAACCCCAATTATTTCTGAAGATGTTACAGCGGAAGAATTTAAAGCTTTAATTGATGAAAATAATGGTACTCTATTAGATGTAAGAACTAAAGAGGAAGTAGCGGATGGTAAGATTGAAAATGCAATTAATTTGGATTACTATAGTGTAACATTTAAAGATGACATTTCAAAATTAGATAAAAACAAGCCTGTTTATGTGTATTGCAGATCAGGAGGAAGGTCTGGTGGAGCTAAAAAAATAATGACTTCAATGGGATTTAAAACAGTTTATAATTTAAAAGGGGGGTATTCTCATTGGCCATATAAATAGACCATACGGTTTAGTGTAATTAGTAAGGGAGTTTTTTACTCCCTTTTTTTATGCTTATTAATTAATATTCAAATCAAAAAGAGTATTTTTGAGACGTGTCAGAAAGAAAAACATATTTTGTAGATGTAATTTTACCATTGAGTATTCCAAATACTTATACGTATCGCTTACCTTTTGAGTTAAATGATTCAATTCAAATAGGAATTAGGGTTATTGTGCCATTAGGTAAAAGTAAGCTATATACTGGTGTGGTAGTTAAAATTCATGAATCAGTTCCTCAGAACTATCAAGTAAAATATGTTGAATCAATTTTAGATGATCAACCTATAGTGACTGCAAATCAATTCAAATTATGGAAATGGATTTCTAATTACTATTTAGCGAATATTGGGGATGTAATGAATGCGGCCTTACCTTCAAATTTTAAATTAGGAAGTGAAACCAAAGTTAGTATTCACCCAGAATTTGATAGGGATTATAGTAAGTTGTCTGATCAAGAATTTTTAATTATAGAAGCGATTGAATTGCAAGATGAATTGACTTTAAAAGAAGTGTCTGAAATTTTACAGATTAAAAGTATTCAACCATTAATTAAAAAATTAATTGAAAAAAAAGCGGCCATAGTTTCTGAAGAATTAAAAACTAAATACCGTCCAAAGTATAAATCGTTCGTTCAAATTCATCCTGATATTAAAACAGATGATGAGTTAGGAACGGTACTAAATGATTTAGAATCATCATCAAAAAATAAAAAACAAGTTGAAACACTTTTAAGAGTTGTTCAGCTTACAAATTGGGGTGGAGGGGTTCAAATACCTGCACTTAAAAAAGAATTAATTGCTGCTGGGGCTTCAGATTCTTCTTTGGCAACATTGAACAAAAAAGGAATCGTTGATATTTTTACAGCTGAAGTCACAAGGTTAGAAGAATTAAACTCTGAAGTGAGTTCTATCAAGGAATTATCAGAAAATCAGCACAGAGCTTATACTGAAACTAAAGAGTTATTTGAAACAAAGTCAGTTGTTTTGCTACATGGAGTAACATCTTCAGGTAAAACAGAAATCTATGTTAAATTAATTCAGGAAGCTCTTGATAAAGGAGAACAAGTATTGTATTTATTACCCGAGATAGCGTTGACCGCACAATTAATTAATAGATTACGTCACTATTTCGGAGATTTGGTTGGGGTTTACCATAGTCGATTTAATCAAAATGAAAGAATTGAGATTTGGAACAAAGTTTTAAATAACGATCAAAATCAATTTAGAATTATATTAGGGGCAAGATCATCTATCTTTTTACCATATCAAAATTTAGGATTAATTATTGTGGATGAAGAACATGAGAACTCTTTTAAACAATATGACCCATCACCTAGATATAATGCTAGAGATGTAAGTGTGGTATTAGCAGGCCAACATAATGCAAAAGTGTTAATGGGATCTGCAACGCCTGCAATCGAAACGTATTTTAATGCAAAAGAGGGTAGGTATGGTTTAGTTGAATTATCAGAAAGATTTGGAGGCGTTCAAATGCCAGAAATTCAATGTGCAGATTTAGTCAAAGAGAATAAACAAAAAACAATGAAATCTCATTTTTCTTCTTTCTTATTAAAAGAGATGGAGGAAGCTTTAGAAAGAGGTGAGCAATTAATATTATTTCAAAACCGTAGAGGATATACACCTTTATGGAGTTGTGAAATGTGTAGTTGGACACCACAATGTAAAAATTGTGATGTATCTCTAACGTATCATAAATCAGCAAATGTATTAAAATGTCATTATTGTGGGTATTATCTATCTCCACCTTCTACATGTGGAGCATGTGGAAGTCATAAGTTAAAAATGCTTGGTTTTGGTACTGAAAAGATTGAAGATGAGTTAAGTGTGTATTTACCAAATGCTAAGGTAAAGAGAATGGATTTAGATACCACAAGAGCAAAAGATGCTTATGCAACTATAATTAACGATTTTGAACAAAAAGAAATTGATATTTTAGTAGGAACTCAGATGGTAACAAAAGGGTTAGATTTTGAAAATGTTGGGTTGGTGGGGATATTAAGTGCCGACCAAATGTTAAAATTTCCTGACTATAGAGCGTTTGAAAGATCTTATCAATTGATGTCACAAGTGGCAGGCCGTTCAGGTCGTAAGTCTAAAAGAGGAAAAGTAATCATTCAAGCTTTTGAACCCAATCATTGGATTATTCAAAAAGTAATGCAAAACGATTACATTGGAATGTATACACAAGAAATAATTGAGCGTAGAAATTTCAATTATCCTCCTTTTTATAGAATAATTAATATTCAGTTAAGACATAGAAAAAGTGATGTCTTACAATTTGGAGCACAGTTTTTGGCTCAAAAATTAAAAGACGTATTTAAAGAACGTGTTCTAGGGCCAGAGGTGCCAATGGTTGCTAGAGTTAGGAATAATTACTTACAGAATATTACAATTAAGTTTGAAAGAACAGCTTCAGCACAAAAAGTGAAAGACATTATCATGCAAAAAAGAAATGAGTTTTTAGCTGAATATGATTTTAGATCAATAAGAGTAGTTATTGATGTTGATCCACAATAAATAAGTAGAGATGAAAATTGAATTTAAATCTATAATTCCAAATCCATTAAAAGATAGTGACCAAGCAAATAATAGTGTTTGGGGGACTGCCTATGAATGGAACTCTCCCCAAAAAACAGTGTTAAATGCTGTGAGTGGAAAAGGGAAATCTACATTTATAGGTATACTATCTGGGATTAGAACCGATTTTGAAGGCGATTTATGGATTGATAATAAAAGTACAAAACAATTTTCAAATAAAAGTTGGACTGAGCTTAGGGCAACTTCAATTTCAACTGTTTATCAAGATTTGCAATTGTTTATGGATTTAACTATTTTAGAAAACTTACAGGTTAAAAATAAATTAACGAACCACTTTAGTAAGCAAAAATTAACTGAGTTAATTGATGAAGTTGGTTTGACTGCTCATCTTTCAAAAAAATGTAAGGTGTTATCATTAGGTCAACAGCAAAGAGTGGCTATTTTGCGTGCGTTGTGTCAACCTTTTAAAGTTTTACTAATGGATGAACCTTTTAGTCATTTGGATAAAGAAAATGAAATTATACTTGTTAGAATTTTAAATAGAGAATTAGAAGCAAATCAAGCAGGGCTTATTATGACAACCTTAGGTGAAAAACCAGAGATTGACTTTAATAATGAAATTACAATATGAAAGCGTTGTTAAAAAACATAATATTCCAATCTAAAAACAATACACAAGTTGTATTGTCCACTATAGGTGCTTTTATTGGGATGTTAGCACTTATGTTTAGTGTTTTATTGTTGAATGACATAAAGTCATTTCAAAATTCAGATGATGACTTATTGAATAGTAATACTGTTATTATTCAAAAAAAAGTAACAAAATTCACAACCATAGGTTTAAACTCTACTGAGTTTACAAGGGAAGAAATTGAGGCGTTGAAACAAAAAGATTTTATTGAACAAGTTGCACCGTTTCAATCTGCTAATTATGGTGTTGGAATATCAGAATATCCTAATGATGGTTTGCCTTCTTTTTATGCAGATATGTTTTTCCAATCTATACCAAATGAATTTATAGATGTAGAAACTGATTGGGACTGGGAGGAGAATAGCGAGTTTGTTCCTATCATTTTACCAAGAGATTTTTTGATGCTGATAAATTATGGAATCGCAGAGAGTCAAGGTATGCCTCAAATATCTGAAGACTTATTAGCCGTGGCTAGGCTAAAAATTCACATGAATGGTAAAACCAAGCGTGGTAAAATAACAGGTAAAGTGGTTGGGTTCTCACAAAAAATTAGTTCGGTGTTGGTGCCAGAGTCCTTTTTAAACTATTCGAATAAACTTTATGGTAGTGAGAACAAGAAATTACCACAAAGGTTATTTTTAAAAGTAGAAAAAGGATCTTATGGTCAATTAGAGTCGTTAATGGATGATATGAACCTGGATATTAAAAAGTCTGCGTTAGATTTATCAAAAATTAAAACGTTTGTTAATGTTATTATTTTGGTGTTTTTGATTTTCGCCATACTTATTATATTATTATCAATATTAGGCTTTGTACAATACATTCAACTCTTATTGAATAGAGCAAAACAAGACATTGTAATCTTGAATAGAATTGGTTATCAGTTTGATGCCTTGTTAAAGGTGATGCTTTTTCATTTTTCTAAAGTATTTATTATGATCACAGCCATGACTTCAATTACTGTTTTGATTGTTAAATTTTTAATACTAAATCCGTTATTGAAAAAAAATGGAATAGAAGTTGCAAACAACCAAATAGGACTTTGTATTTTAGTAGCAATTATAAGTATAGCTGGCTTTGTACTATTAAATTATCAAAGTATAAAAGTGACGTTAAAAAAAATTAACAGGTATTAAACGTTAAAATTGTGTTAAACTAATCACCTTTTATATTTTTATAGCGTCCTTTATGGAACAACAAAACAATTTTAAGAAAATGATAGGAAAAACAATACAATTATTGACAAATAAAATTACAATGTTAATCGCATTGCTAATTTTTACTTTCGTAGGTCAAGCACAGGATATTCAATTTAAAGTTGCTAATCTACCGGATAGTGTTAAAACTATGAAGTTGGCAAAGTACTTTGGTGAAAAATTATATTATGCAGATACAGCAGATGTTAAAGATGGAGTAATTCATTTTGAAGGATCAAAGCACCCATCTGGCCTTTATGCGTTAATTTTACCTGGTCCTCAATTAGTACAGTTTATAATTGATAACGAGAAAGTTGACATGGAAATTAAAAACACTAAAGATGTTATGGGGTCTATGGTAATTAATAAATCAAAAAATAATGATTTATTTTATCAATATATTCGAAAAATGACCTCTAGTAGAACATTGTCAGATAAAAAGTCAAAAGGTTTTGATAAATTGACAGAGACTGAAAAAACAAAAATTAGAAAAGAATTGACAGCTATTAATGATGGTGTTATTAATTTTCAAAAAAAACTATCTAAGGAGAATTCAGATTTATTTATTGGAAAAATGGTAGGTATGTCTATGGATATTAAAATACCTGAAGCTCCAAAAGATGAGAATGGTGTTATTACTGATTCTTCATTTTTGTACAATTATAATATGGCACATTATTGGGATAATGTAGATTTAACAAATGATGATATTACTAGAACACCTGCTTTTCATAGTAGATTAGAGAAATATTATTCTAAAGTTGTCATGCTACAAATTCCAGATTCAATTATTAGCTATACTACTAATTTAGTGAATAGAACAAAACCTGGTGGAACTGCATTTAACTATATTGTTCATTTTGTAACCAATAAATATGAACAGTCTCAAATTATGGGAATGGATAAAGTATTTGTTTCTATGGCAGATACATATTACTGTCCAAAAGATCAAACAAAAGCATTTTGGATGAGTGATGCGAGTTTAACTAAGGTGTGTGATAGAGCAGATAAATTAAGACCAATTGTTGTAGGTGCTTATGCTCCAAGATTAATTTTACCAGATTCTACTGAGAAAAATTGGATTGATTTTTATCAAATTAAATCAGAATATAAAATTTTATATTTTTGGGATCCGAATTGTGGGCATTGTAAAAAAACGACTCCGAAATTACAAAAACTGTATGATACAAAGTTTAAAGAAAGAGGAATTGAAATTTACGCTGTGTCAAAAGCAACAGGTGATGATTTTGAAGCTTGGAAAAAATTCATTCAAAAAGAAAAATTAACATTTACAAACGTTGGATTAACAAAAAACGTTTATAATGAGGCTCAAAAAAACGCTAGAGCATTTATCCCTGGCTTAACAACTATTGAAAGCTTAAATTATACAGATACATATGATATTTACTCAACGCCGAGAATATTTGTACTAGACAAAGACAATAAGATATTATATAAGCAATTATCAATTTCGCAGTTGGAAGAGATTTTAGATCACCAACAAGGATTTGATGATGCAGTTAAGCTGTTTCCAAAAGAAACAGATGATGAACATGAAAAAGAAAAACATTAAAAAAATAGAATACATATAACAAAAAAAGGCTCGAATTTATTCGAGCCTTTTTTTGTTATAATTACTTTGTTTAGATTTAATACTCTAATTCTCCAACACCTTGTCTTATAATTTCAATAGTATCATTACTTAAATCAACTACGGTTGAAGCTACATTATTTCCATACCCACCATCAATTATTCCATCCACTAGTTTTTCCCATTTTTCTTCAATTAAACTAGGGTCAGTTGTATATTCAACAATCTCATCCTCATCATGAATAGAAGTCGTAACTAAAGGATGACCTAAGCTTTCAATAATTGCATTGACAATATTGTTATCTGGAATTCTAATACCAATAGATTTTCTATTCGTATCAAATAACTTAGGGATTTGGTTTGAAGCTTTTAAAATGAATGTAAATGGTCCAGGTAGGTTCTTATTCAATAATTTATAAGTAGACCTATCAATGGGCTTTGTATATTCAGCCAAGTGGCTTAAATCTGAGCAAATAATTGAAAAATTTGCTTTTTTTAGTTTAATTCCTTTTAATTGGGCCAATTTTTCAATAGCTCTTTTTTTATGTAAGCTACATCCTAAACTGTAAACACTATCAGTTGGATATATGATAATACCACCTTTGTTTAAAATATCAACTATGAGTTGAATCTTTCGTGAATCAGGGTTATCCGGATGAATTATGTGTAGCATATGGGTTAATTTTGTCAACAAATGTACAATTATTAAATCAAAGTTAAAAATAATTTGGTTTTTTGAAAAATTGTATTATTATAAATAATAGGGGCTAAAAAGTAATGTTTTTTATACTTATTATATAGTCAAGTATTTTTTTTATCAATTGATTTTGTAACTTCGCAATTTAAAATCAGATTATTCAGTACAATTATGGCAAAAAATCTTGTAATAGTAGAGTCACCTGCAAAGGCAAAAACAATTGAAGGATATTTAGGCAAAGATTTCGTAGTGATGTCCAGTTATGGACATGTTAGAGATCTAGCCAAAAAAGGAACGGCAATTGATGTAGAAAATAATTTTGAACCCAATTATGAGGTTTCTGTTGACAAGAAAAAAGTGGTTGCAGAACTGAAGAAATTAGCAAAAGTTGCAGAAACTGTCTGGTTAGCAACGGATGAGGATCGTGAGGGTGAGGCAATCTCATGGCACTTGAAAGAGGCATTGAAATTAAAAGAAGGAACGTATAAAAGAATTACGTTTAACGAAATTACAAAAGAAGCAGTTACAAAAGCAATTAAAAACCCTAGAGGTATTGATATTGATTTAGTAGATGCACAACAAGCACGTAGAGTGTTAGATAGATTAGTTGGTTTTGAATTATCGCCTGTATTATGGCGTAAAGTTAGACCATCTTTATCTGCAGGTCGTGTACAATCTGTAGCTGTTAAATTAATTGTAGAACGTGAAATAGAAATAGAAGCATTTAATTCTTCTGGTTTTTATAACGTGGATGCAGAATTCCAAGTGGGTAATTCTAAATTAAAATCTAAATTACCAAAACCGTTTACGACTAAAGAATTAGCACAAGACTTTTTAAACAACTGTAACGACTTTAGTTTTAAAGTTAATGATGTTGTAAAGAAACCAGCTAAAAAGTCTCCTACAGCACCGTTTACAACTTCTACACTACAGCAAGAAGCCAGTTTAAAATTAGGATTCTCTGTATTAAGAACAATGTCTGTTGCACAAAGGTTGTATGAAGCCGGTTTGATTACATATATGAGAACAGATTCTGTAAATTTATCTGATACCGCAATTAAGGGAGCAACTAAAGAAATTGAAAGTTCTTATGGTACAGAGTTTTTAGAGATTAGAAAATATAAAACTAAAGCATCTGGAGCACAAGAGGCCCATGAGGCGATTCGTCCTACTGATTTTGGAACACATTCAATTACAGGCGAATCTGATCAAGAAAAATTATATGCATTAATTTGGAAAAGAACGATTGCTTCTCAAATGAGTGATGCCAAATTAGAAAGAACAACTATTAAAATTGACGCACCTCAAAATCTTGAATTTCAAGCAAAAGGTGAAATCATTAAATTTGAAGGATTCTTAAAAGTATACTTAGAATCTAAAATTGATGATGATGAAGAGCAAATGGAAGGTGTATTGCCGGACATTAATAAAAGTGATGTAATTCCGGCTAACCACATCAATGCAACGGAACGTTTCTCGAGACCGCCAGCAAGATTTGTAGAAGCTTCTTTGGTGAAGAAATTAGAAGAACTTGGAATTGGTAGACCATCTACTTATGCACCAACTATTACAACTGTTCAAAAAAGAGGATATGTTGAAAAAGGTGACTCTGAAGGTATAAAAAGAGAATATATTCAGTTACAATGGCAAGCTAATTCAGTAAATGAAGCGAATTTAGTTGAAAATACAGGAAGTAATAAAAATAAATTAATACCAACTGATATTGGTAGAGTGGTAACTGGTTTCTTAATTGAAAACTTTAGCCAAATAATGGAATATAGCTTTACTGCAAGTGTAGAAGCTGAATTTGATGACATAGCACAAGGTCTTAAAAAATGGACTGATATGTTAAATAAATTCTATGTTCCTTTTCACAAAACAGTAGAAGATACGTTGGAAAATTCTGAAAGAGCAAGTGGTGAACGTGCTTTAGGTACTGATCCAGCATCAGGAAAGCCGGTTATTGTTAGAATTGGACGTTTTGGGCCAATGGTACAAATTGGTGCTCAAGATGATGAAGATAAACCTAAATTTGCATCTTTAAGAAAGAATCAGTCTATTACATCAATCACGTTTGAAGACGCTATGGAGTTGTTCAAATTTCCAAAAACTATTGGAGAATTTGAAGACAAGGTGGTGAAAATTAATGTTGGAAGATTTGGACCTTATGTTCAACATGCAGGTAAGTACATGTCAATCTCTGAGAAAAATGGAGATGATATTGAGACAATTACTTACGATAGAGCAGTTGAATTAATTCTTGAAAAAAGAGATGCAGATGCTAAAGCGTTAATAAAAACATTTGTTGAAGATGATACAATGTTCTTATTGATTGGTAGATACGGACCTTATTTAAAAATTGCTAAAAAGAATTTTAAATTGCCAAAAGATGTAGAACCAGCTGACCTTTCGTACGAACAATGTATTGAAATTTCAGAAAATCAACCGGCGAAAAGAGGAGCTAAAAAAGCTGCACCTGCTAAAAAAACGACAACGGCTAAGAAAAAAGCACCAGCAAAGAAAAAGGCACCAGCAAAGAAAAAAGCGGCTGCTAAAAAAGCACCAGCAAAGAAAAAAGTAGTGGCAAAAAAATAAAATTCTATATCTAATATTTAAAGAATGAAGGACATATCAATTTATTTTTCACCAATAAACGTAGGTAATACTACGTATGAAGCAAGTCAGTTAGGATCTAGAATTGTAGAAGTTGAAAATTCAACTGAAAATTTAGAGAAAGGAAGTGTAGCTTTTGTATTTGTTGATGAATATAGAAATTCAGATATTAATTCTGATCAAGATGATTTTTCATACATCTTAGATAAGATATATAAATTAGAGGGTGGAAGTTGGCAAACAGAAATCTATAACTTAGGTAAAATTAAACCTGGAAACAGCTCAGCTGATACATTTGTAGCGGTAAAAGAAGTTGTTTCCGAATTAGTTAAAAATGATATAATTCCACTAGTAATTGGTGGGTCTCAAGATTTAACATATGCAATTTATCAAGGGTATGCAAAATTAGAACAAACTATTAATTTAATGACAATTGATGCTGAGTTCGATTTAGGTGATCCAGAAGGTGAAATGACACATAATGGTTGGTTGAATAGAATTATTATGGATAAGTCAAGTTTGTTGTTTAATTACACAAACTTGGGATACCAATCCTACTATGTCAAAGAAGAAGAATTAAGTTTGTTTAATACCATGTTTTTTGATACGCATAGGTTAGGTGATTTCTATTCTAATACTAAAATGGTTGAACCATTAGTGAGAAATTCGGATATTGTAAGTTTTGATTTGAATGCAATTCGCTCTTCAGACTATAAAGGAAATTCAAAAGACTCTCCTCATGGTTTTTATGGTGAAGATGCGTGCCGAATTATGCGTTACGCGGGGCTAAGTGATAAACTAACCAGTTTAGGAATCTTTAATTTTAATTCAACTGATCTATTCGTAAAACAAGATGCTAATTTAGTGGCACAAATGGTGTGGTACTTTGTAGAAGGTGTGAATCATAGAAATGGTGATTATCCAAAATGTACCAAAAAGAAATATACTAAATATAGAGTGTCAATAGATGATTTTAAAGATGAAATTATTTTTTATAAAAGTAATAAATCTGCGAGATGGTGGATGGAAGTACCATATCCAAATACTGAAAAGTTAAAATTTCAACGTCACTTCATGATACCTTGTACGTATGAGGCATATCAAGCAGCTCAACAAAATGAGATGCCTGATTTATGGTGGAAAACTTATCAGAAGTTAGTTTAAGTTAGTTTAATTTTTTCTGCTTGTAAAATATGTCTGTCATTATGAGCTAATAAAAACCTAAGTGTATCGCCTAGTCTCAATTTTAATACGGTGGAAATACTAATCGGTGTTTTTGTTTTCATTAAATTAATGTGTTTTGCCAATTCCAATATTTCCAAAAAATCAGCTTGCTGTGCGTAAAATCGGTCAATAACTGTTAAGTCTAAATCACTTCCTGATGGATTTTTAGCTCTTGGAGTTTTCATCTTATTTAATTTTACTTTTGGAAGCATACTATTCACAAAGTAGTTTCCAATAAAACCACTTTTAAATTGAATAGTTGAGGAATGAACTGTGTTCGAAATCGACTTCTTTAATTCGGGCAAATAAAAATCACCGTATAAGTTTAAGTGTTCTATACATTCTAAAACAGACCACTTTTCTTTGTTCTCCTTATGATTGAGGATGTCTATAGATGAGTGACTTAATTTTTTTACGCGTTCAAGGCCTAAATTTGTTTCTGTAATTAAATTTTGTATTAACTCCTGAGAATTGAATTTCATGTTTTTTTAACAAATATCTGAATAAAATAAGTCTAAAACATTGATTCAAATCAAGATTTTTTAATTCTAGATAATGTTTCAGGAGTCATTCTTAAATAATCAGCTATATATTTACTAGGTATCTCTTGAAACAATTGTGGGCTTCTTGATAAAACACGTGTATAACGCTCAATTGGAGATGAGTTAAGAATATCCTTTTCTCTTTCTAATTGTTGAAGTATGATGTGTTGCAGTACGCTAGTCCAAATTTGAAAAAGTTCAGTTGATGAATTAATTAAATTCATAAATACTTGTTTTGAAATGACTTTTACTTTGGTTTTTTTTAAAGCTTCAATGTAATAATCAGAAGGCTCATCAGTTATGAAACTGTCTAAGGCTGTTATAAAATTATTGGTATACCCAAATCGAATGGTTTGCTCTTCTGTTTCATTGGATACAAATAGTCTTAAGCTTCCTTCAATTATAAAATAAAGATTAGAATTTAGTTTTCCTTTTTCCGAAATGAATTCGTTTCTTTTCAATTCTAATTCATCAGTCCATAATTTATTGACTTCTATTTCATAAATTAATTTATTAGCTCCAGTCATATTAAATATTGATTTATTCAAATGTATTAATAAAAAAAGGTGTTTCTACGTGTGTCTATTATTTATTTTGATTGAATAGAGAGACTATGAATAAACTTTTTTATATTTGATATTCTAATTAAGGATATGAATTTCAATCAGCACGAGTTTTATTTATTGTCAGAAATTTTTATTTCTTTAATAGGAGGTGTTTTACTTTTGGCTATTTGGATGGCAGTTCAAAGGCAATTTGAAAATCAATTAATTCATGAAGTTGAGATAAAACGAGTCGACAAAGGACTGTTATATTTAAGTTTATCTTTATTTGTATGGAGTCTTTCAGGCATTATTACATTTCTAAATGTTGAATATAGTATAAACAATTGGCTAATTTTACTAAGTCAAAATGTATTTTCAATTTTCAATAGTTTGTTTTTAATCTTGACGTTATTCTTTTTAGATCATGCACCAGACTATTTATACAACAATAAAAAAAACGTTTCTAAAGTAATTATATCCTTAGTAGTGTTGTCTTTATTGTCATTTGTATTGGCTTTGATTTTTAATGACACAGTGAGTACCTTAGGTATTAGATATAGTGCAATTCCTGATTTGTTGTTATCTGCTATTTTATCCTGGTTTTTATTAATCTCATTATTTAAAACATTCAAAGCACGAAATATGATTGTGGTATCATACATTGCTTTAGGATCAATTATTCTAATTTTTATTTCTCAAATTCCACAAGTATTCCATATTGAGTCTTATCTATTTTATACTGATTTAATAAAAATAATTGCAAAGACAGGATTAATATCTATCTTTTTAGTGTTAGGTACAAGTTGGGTTATTGAATTGTCACAAACACCCAATGTAACCTATATGAAAATTCATTTTACAGATTGGAATCAAGTTTCAATTTCAATCCCAACAAAAGGAATAATAAATCAAAATATTGAATTTGGAAATAAAACTACCCAATTTAATAACTTATTAAAATTTGCTATTCGTAGAAAATTTGCAGATGAAAAAAATATGTGTATTACAGTTTTCAATGGTGGCGAAATACAAAGTCAAACGTATTTGTCAAGAATCATAGAAAACATTAATGAGATTTTAGAATTAGAGTCAGAGAATAAATTAAAAAGGAATGATTTGTTTACTTTTATTGGACAAGGTAAATATCGTTTACGTTTTATACCGGAATATATTCAAATTGATATGGCTTTATTAAATGAGTTTATTCATAATACGTCAAATAGTGAGTATTCTGAGTTTGTAAATAAAGCTTGATTCTATTACGATTCATGAAAACACAAACAGTCACAACCAATAATTTTTTGTTATAATTTAATACACTGATATTTTTCTTCAGGCTAATGTCTGTTCTTGCATTCAATTACTAATTTAATAGAATTGAATATGAAAACAGAACAAGAAGAACAAACGTTATTTGGACATCCAAAAGGTTTATTTTATTTATTTTTTGCAGAATTATGGGAACGCTTTTCATTTTATGGAATGCGCGCTTTACTAATGTTATATATGACTCAACATTTGCTGTATAGTGATGATATGTCATTTGGAATATTTGCTGCTTATGGCTCACTTGTCTATGTGACACCATTAATAGGAGGTATTATCTCTGATAGAATATTAGGGTATAGAAAGTCCATAATGCTAGGAGGTATTTTAATGGCGTTAGGCCATTTTGTGCTTACAATTGAACATCCATTAGCTTTTTACACGTCATTGGCTTTATTGATTGTCGGGAATGGATTTTTCAAACCTAATATTTCATCTTTTGTAGGTAGTCTTTACGAAAAAGGTAGTCCGAAAAGAGATTCTGGCTTTATGATTTTTTATATGGGAGTTAACATTGGAGGATGGTTGGCACCTTTATTATGTGGTTGGCTTGGTTTAACGTATGGTTGGCACTATGGTTTTGGTTTTGCTGGTTTTGGAATGTTATTAGGGCTACTTGTTTTTAAAGCAGCTTTAAATAAAGGTGTTTTTGGTACTAAAGGAAATGTAACAAATTTAGAACTGTTTAATACCAAAATTGGATACTTAACTGTTAATAATTTAATCGTAATTGGCGCTTTTCTTTCTGTTCCTATTATAGCTTTAATAATTAAGTTTAATCAATTTGAACACTATCTAGTTTGGCTAGTAAGTTTCATAATCGTATTTATGTTAATTAAAATATATAAAACATCTACCAAAAGAGAAAAAGGACAATTACTAGTTATCATTTACTTCACTGTTTTGGCTTGTTTGTTTTTTATTGTTTTTGAACAAGCTGGCTCTTCATTAACTTTATTTGCCAAAAGAAACGTCAATTTAAAATGGATTAATGCTTCTCAATCAAATAGTTTGAACTCTGCTTACATTGTATTACTAGCTTTACCTTTTTCTTGGTTATGGACTTATTTGACAAGAGTCAATAGGAATCTTAGCTCACCTATAAAAATGGGAGTAGGGTTAGCCCTTGTTGGAATAGGTTTCTTAATTTTTGGTTTTTCTTCTCGTTACATAAATGATTTAGCTCAAGTACCAATGCTATTTTTAGTAGGGGGAATATTTGTGTATACGATAGGAGAATTATTTTTATCTCCAATTGGTTTATCGAAAGTGACGGAATTATCTCCCAAAAAGCATTTGTCTTTTTTAATGGGGATTTGGTTTTTAGCCTCATTTTACGGACACTTTTTTGCTGGAAAAATAGCCTCGCTAACAACTGTCGTAGTTGGACAAGAAAGTGTTTTTACACAAGGTATTTTAAAAGATATAATTCCATTTATAACTCACTTGAATTTCGAAACAGTTACTAAGTTAAATGGACAGTACTTACAGTTGTATTCCTATGTATCTGTATTTTCTGGGATTGGGTTATTTACTTTAATTATAGGTGTTTTAGCGATTATAATTTCACCAAAAATAAGAAATATGATGGGTGATGTTGATTAATTTTAAATCCAAAACAGTGAATCTTAGGGAAATATCTTAACATAAATTCACAATAAAAATTAGAAATTCAAAAAAGCATACTTATATTTGTAAAAAATAATAAAATGAAAATAAAAGCATTAATAGTAGGAGCAATTTCAGGAATCATGATGGTATCATGTGCAACAGGAGGATCTACACCAGAAACAGCAACAGAAACATACGTGAAAGCGTTAGCAATGGGTGAGTGTGATAAAGCATTAGCAATATCTACAGGTACAGCGATTGAAACAGTGAATGGTATGATTGAAGCTGGATGTGATAAATATGAAACTATTATTGTTAAAACGTCATGTGAGGTGACAGGAGACAATGCAGTTTGTATCTGTATTGAACAAGAAGATGCATTAACTTTTAAAACATTCAAATACGAATTAGAAAAAGTGGAAGGTGATTGGAAAGTAGCTTCTGCTGGAAAAGATATGCCTGGTATGCCAAGTATGGATGAGATGGGAATGGATGAATCAATGATGGGAATGGAAGAATCTGTTGAAGAAGTAATGGAAACTACAGGTGAAGCTATTGAAGGTGCTGTTGAAGAAATTGGATCAGAAGTTGAAAATGGAATTGAGAGTGTAATGGATGGTTTGCAAGAAGCTGTTGATAACATTGATACACACTAATTAATTAAAATATTGGAATTGAAACCATTTGCAATTTTGCAAATGGTTTTTTTGTGTTTTATAGGGTCGGAGTTTGGTTTAAATGTTTAAATTTGTTTTAAAAAAATATTATGTCTTTAAAAAATATCGCAATTGCAATCTTATCAGTATTCGTTATTATGTCATGTACTAAACCAGAGATTGTAACTGAAAGCTTTGTGAAAGCAATGGCAACTGGTAAATGTGATGAAGCCTTAGAATTATCTCAAGGTCAAGCTAAAGATGCAGTGTTAGGTGCTTTAGAAGCAGGTTGCGAAACTTATAAAAGTGAAATTATAGGAAAAGTAACGTGTGATGTAGATGGAGATATTGCTATTTGTTCTTGTACTGAAAAACGTGAGTTACCAGGTGCTGAAGATATTACATTTACTTATAAATTAGAGAAAGACGGAACAGATTGGAAAGTGTCAGCCTATACAAAAGACAATCCGTTAACAGAATCTTCTGAAGAGTAAATTCTAATTTTTATGAAAATCAGTCTTGTTTTAGCACTTTTGTTAGTGTTGATAGTTGGTTGTGAATCTTTATATAAAAAAGAAGAATCAAAACCAAATACAAAGCGAATCAATCAAGTTATACACGGTAAATCAAATATTAAGCTACCTCAAGCAATATTAGATTCTATTCTTCCTGGTGATATTGTACTAAGAAGGGGAGATGGACCATTATCTTTTCATTTGTCTAATACCACAAAAGAAGCGTTTACACATTGTGGAATAATTGTAAAAGAAGATCATCAATTAAAGGTTATCCATTCATTAGGAGGACAAGTTAGTCAACATCAAATTGATGGTGTTCAACTCACAACTTTAACCCATTTTGTAGATTTTGCTTCTGATAGTCTACTTTACATTTGTAGACCAATTTTTGTGGATAGTGCTAATTCTAAAGTAGCTAAAGAAGCCTATAGATATTTAGCGAAAAAAGTTCCCTTTGATCACCGATTTAGTATGTTGTCAAAAGAGAAACTGTATTGTTCTGAGTTATTGTATTATGTATTTAAAAATATCAATAATCAAAAAAATATTTTTGTAATAAAGAAAAAGCATAGAGCGTATATGTTAATGTTCTCCACTTTTTTCAATACTAAAAATTTTACAAAAATTTATGCAATTCAACCAAATAGAGTCTATTAAATTGTGAAATTTAATAAAGGCCCAATAGAGGATAAACCTTGTAATCCACCTGTATGTAAAGCAACGACTTTACTGCCAGTTTTAATTCTACCAGTTTTTATATCATCTAACACGGCAAACATCATTTTTGCAGTGTAGACTTGGTCTAATTTTAAATCAGTCTGTTGGTAAAAATCATTTATAAAATCAATCAATTCAGCCGTGTGTTTACCATAGCCACCAAAATGATGAGTTAGATTTAAGTCTAGTAAATCCATTTTTTCAGTTAATTCTTCATCAGTAAATTGAAACTGAGTCAATAAGTCTTTTACTTCATCTCTAATAAATCCACCTTTTTTGAATACAGGAACACTAATTACTTTTGTACTGTTACTTGTTAAAAGTAAACCGGCAACTGTTGTTCCTGTTCCTGAGGCTGAATAGATATAATCAGGAGAAAAATCAATCTCAGATAAAATTTCTCCAGTACCAATTACACCATGAAAATTGGCACCTCCTTCGTTGATGATTAAAGTATTACCGAATTTAATTCTTAATTCTTCATGATAAAATCGTTCATAGCGTTCTCCATATTTTGAACGACTGACAAAAACTAATGTCATGCCATCTTCATGCGCTTTTTTTAGTGTTTTATTTGAGTTTTCGTTCAACTCTTCTCCTCTTATAATACCAATGGTAGGAATGTTTAATAGTTTTCCGCTTGCTGCAGTAGCAGCAATATGGTTGGAATAAGCACCACCAAAAGTTAGAATGGAATCATATTTTTTTTGAGTAAATTTTTCAATGTTAAACTTTAATTTTCTCCATTTATTACCTGATATTTCAGAATGAATTAAGTCATCACGTTTTACAAATAATTCAATATTAAATTGAGCTGCAATAGGATGATCTATTTTTTGAAGTGGAGAAGGTAGATTAAACATAAAACAAAATTAATGCAATAAATGAATATAACAATGGTAAGTAGAATTTGATATAATAAATCATTAGAAAATAAGTTGATGTTATGTCCATTGAAACTTTATAATACTATTTAGAAATGATTAGATGATTTCCATTTTAGGACTTACCTCTAATCAATTCTGATAGTAGCTGAGTTTTCTGTTAAAATAATTTGTGCTTAAATATATTTTACTAAGTACAATGCAATCGTCTAAAGTTGCTCTCATTATCTTAATTAAACCTAATATTTTAAAACAAAAGAGCTATCACTTCCAATCTCTAACGCAAAAGAGCTAACTTTGTAAACTAATGCAAAATACTATAGTATATATTTGTTTAGGTTTAAGTCTGCTTTATTTGGGGTGGAAATATTTACCTTTCTTTAAAAAGAAAAAAAAATCGTGTGGTGGTGACGATTCTTGCGGTTGCTAATCATTAAACAAATACATTTCTGTTTACAATTTACTCAGAAGTATATGTCAATGGTATGGCTTGAGATTAATTAAGTTTAGAGCTAGTTTATTTCCCTAAAATGTAATTTAACTTACCAATTTACAGTTTTAAAATTATAATGATTAAGAACATATAAAAAAGACTTAACTTAGTCAGAATGTATAAAATAACTAGTCTCTTTCTTTTTATTAATTTAGTAAGCTTTTCGCAAAGCCCTAAAATTAATGGAATTGGATTTGTATCCTCAGATAAAGCCATCAATCAATCAAACGTTAAACCGTTAGTAAATGTTAATGCTAATTATGTGGCCTTAAATCCTTTTGCGTTTATAAAAGATTTGAATAGCCCTAACGTCTTATATAATTCTAAAAAACAATGGTATGGTGAAAGTATTGAAGGGATTAAACAATATGCTAAGGAGTTTGAAAAAGTAAATCTTAAAATTATGCTTAAACCTCAAATTTGGGTTTGGGATGGAAAGTTTACAGGCTTTATTAAAATGACATCAGAGGCAGATTGGCTAACGTTTGAACAATCGTATAGTGAGTATATTTTAAGCTATGCTCAAATAGCTACCGATATTAATGCTGCTGTGTTTTGTATAGGGGTAGAATTAGAACAATTTACTAAAAATAGGCCTAAGTTTTGGGTTCAATTAATTAAAGAAATTAAAGAAATTTATAAAGGGAAGTTAACTTATGCGGCTAATTGGGATGAATATAAACGGATTACATTTTGGAATCAATTAGATTATATTGGAGTGGATGCCTATTTTCCATTATCTAATTTAAAAAATCCGAGTTCATTAGATTTATCTAAAGGTTGGAAAACCCATAAGAGTGGTCTTTATCAAGTTCATAAAAAACATCAAAAACCAATATTGTTTACTGAATATGGTTATAGAAGTGTAAATTACGCTGGTAAAGAGCCTTGGAATTCTGATTCAAAAACTTCTACAGAAACAAACTTAAACGCACAAACGAATGCAATGGTAGCTGTCTATGGTGAGTTTTGGACACAGAATTGGTTTGCAGGAGGATTTTTATGGAAGTGGTTTCCAAATCATTCAACTGTTGGCGGTTATTCAAATAATAGATTTACACCTCAAAATAAACCAGCACAAAAAATTATTAAATTTGTCTATGGTGGCGGATTGTTGTAAAACAAAAAAACCATTAACAAAATTGTCAATGGTTTTTAATAGTTAATGTTAACTGCTTCTTAAAGTTTCATTTCTAAATAAGTCAATAATTCCTTTTTTACATCTGGATCTTTAAATTTACCACCATATTCTGCAGTTACTGTACTTGACTGAATGTCTTTTATACCCCTAGAATTAACACATAAATGTTTGGCATCAATAACACAAGCTACATTTTCAGTTCCTAAGAACTTTTGTAAATGTTTTACAATTTGCATAGTCATACGCTCTTGTACTTGTGGTCTTTTTGCATAATGATCAACAATTCTGTTCATTTTTGAAAGACCAATTACAGTATCACCAGCAATGTAAGCCACATGTGCTTTTCCAATTATTGGTAAAAAATGATGCTCACAAGTTGAATAGACAGTAATGTCTTTTTCAACCAACATTTCATTGTATTTGTATTTGTTTTCAAAAGTAGAGTTCTTAGGGATAGATTTTGGATTCAATCCACCAAAGATTTCTTTTACATACATCTTAGCAACTCTTTTTGGCGTAGCTTTTAAACTATCATCAGTTAAGTCTAACCCTAAGGTTTGCATTATTTCAGTAAAATTTGCTTCTATTTTTTCTATTTTTTGATCGTCAGTTAATTCGAAAGCATCACTCCTCATAGGAGTGTCACCTGCTGTTCCAAAATGGTTGTCACCAATTTCATCAATTTCAGTGTTCATTTGTTTATGTTTTAATGTGGTGCAAAAATAAGCATTTTGTTTATGTAACACCTTTATTTTTATAATTGATTTTGCATTTGTAAACTAACCTACATTTATTTTGATTCGTATAACATTTCAGAATGTGGAATACCATCTTCTAAATAAGTTTTACCAGTTTCATTAAACCCATGTTTTTTATAATAAGTTACTAAATGAGTTTGTGCAGACAGTCTTACATTTTGACTAGGATATCTTTTAAAGATAAAGGTCATGGCATTTTTCATTAACTCATGCCCTTTTTTCCAAGGTCTAATCTGTTCAGAAGTTACTACTCTTCCTATGGAAACTTCTTGGTAAGAAATCCCTTTAGGTAATATCCTTAAGGTGGCTACAATATTGTCATGTATGTCTTTACCTAATAGGTGAAACGATAACTTGTCTTTTCCGTCTAAATCTTGATATGGGCAATTCTGTTCAATCACAAAAACTTCTATCCTAAGCGCGATCATATCGTATAATTCTTCTAATGATAATTCATTAAATTGTTTAATTGACCATTTGATTGAAGATTCCATATTTGTTTACTATTAAATTTAACACGATTACTCGACACCTTTAAAGGGCGTAGTTAATACTGTACAAATATAATATCTATTCTTTTTAGAAGTAGAACAAAAATTAAAAATAATTCTCATTTTAATGATGGTATAGTTAATCGAATTCTAATGTGAACGATCAAAAGGATTTAAGTAGTCTCTATTGATCATATAATTGGTGTAACTACCTCCACTGATTCTTAAGATTTGAGTTTTAGTCCTGTGAATGGTGATTGAATAGTGCCTTGTGATAAATTATATTTGCTACTGACCTTACTATAATAGATTCTGTATTCAGAACTATTGTGGAGGAAGGTTATCCTAATAGAATTAGTTATAATATTAGTGTATTAATAAAGAGCTATGGAATCAACTATTGTATTTAACGGAAAAGCCGTTATTGATATATCTAACTATAAAAATGGTATTTATTTTTTACTAAGTCATTTTAAATAGTTTTGTAATTAAAACTGAAAAGTTTAGTTTAGCTAACTAATTATAGAATTTTTTACTAATTCAAAACCTATTTCATTAATATTGGAATAGGTTTTTTTAATCATTTAGAATAATCCGATAGTAGGGTTTTTAGTAATAATATAATAGTTTAAATTGTAAATAGCCCTCTTTACTACATAACTCTACACTTTAAAAGTATATAGAAGATTCATAAAAATATAGTATCTATTTTTGTGAAAATTATAACAAAAAATAATAAATATGAAAAAAATTTACATTTTAATGACAGCATTAGTTATGGGAACTGCTGTAAATGCACAAAATTTAGGAGAGAACTTAAAATTTGAAGATTGGGCAGGTATTCCTGAGTTACCTACAGGTTGGTTACCTTTTTCAGCTGAAGATAGTATTTCTAGAACAACAGGTGTTCTTGCTATTGAGGGTGCTTCAAGTATGTTAGTTGCAAATACTATGTTTGATGATGTTAATTCAGCCGATTCTTTAGGAGGTTCATATATAAGTCAAGTAGTTCTTTTAGCTCCAGATTCTGTTTCTTTTTCAATAGCACCTTTTATGTTTGGAACAGATACTGCTCAAGTTGTTTTAAGATTGTTTAATGGTGGTGTTGCAGTATCAGCGTTAGCTTTTGAGTTTAATGCTGGTAATACTAATCCAGGTGTTGTACTTCCTTTAAACTTTAATTTAACTGGAACTACAGTTCCTGTTTTTGATGCTTTTAGATTAAGTTTCTACTCTTCAAGAACACCAAACAATGCTGGAACTTTTTTAGTTATTGATGATGTTAATATTTATGGTAATTATGCAGGAGTTGAAGTTAAAGATTTAGATGCTATTGTGGCATACCCTAATCCAGTTGTAAATGCATTAACTATTGCTTTAGGTAATAACAATGCAGAATCAATTAATATTATTGATATGACAGGAAGAACTGTAGAAACGATTGTTGTTTCAAACGGTACTGAAACTATTGATATGTCAAACTATAACAATGGTGTATACTTTTACCAAGTGGTTTCAAATGGAATTGCAATCAAAACTGAAAAAATTATTGTAACTAAGTAATCATTGGTCCTTTAATAATTCAAAAACCTATTTCATTAATTTGGAATAGGTTTTTTTTATGCTTAACAGTCATTACTTGCTATATGTAAGTAAGCCTACTTATAATGGTATAGGTTTCAATAATAGACTCTTACTACTTTTATAGATATAAATATCTTTTTTGTTATAAATACAACATAAAATATAAATTATGATTAAATTTGCACCACAGTAATCGTGTTACTATTGAATGTTTAAAAATGCGCTAAACATAATTTAGTTTATGAATAGATTTGTGAGGTATAAGAGAATGTCTGTAATCAAATTATTTCAAATACTATGGTAACCCACTAAAAATATTATTGTAGCTAAATAAACATTAGCTTTTTAATAATTCAAATCCTATTTCATTAAATTGAAATAGGATTTTTTTATCTTTACACTATGGATAACAATTTAATCATTCAGACCTTAATTACCCAACTTAAACCAATTTTTGAAAAAGACTCGTCTGGTCATGATTGGTTTCATCTTGAACGTGTTTGGAAAATTGCTAAACAGATAGCCATAAAAGAAAAGGCTAATGTCTTTGTGGTGGAGTTAGGGGCTTTGTTACATGATATTGCAGATCATAAATTTGTAAAAAATTTTGAAGCAGAATCGATACAAAGAACAACTGAACTTCTATCACAATTTAAATCTATAACTGAACAAGAACTTGAAGCCGTAATTGATATTGTTTTAAATTGTTCTTTCAAGGGGGGGGGGTAGAAGCTAATAAAATGAAATCTTTAGAAGGTAAAATTGTTCAAGATGCTGATAAATTAGACGCTATTGGTGCTATAGGTATTGCCAGAACGTTCGCTTTTGGCGGTAAGTTCGGGTCTTTATTGTACCATCCAGATATAAAACCAATTACACATGAAGATTTAGAGTCTTATCATAAAAATAGAAGTCATACGATTAATCATTTTTATGAAAAATTATTAAAATTAAAAGATTTAATTCATACGGACGCAGCAAAGGAAATAGCAAAAGATAGACATGAATTTATGGAACTGTTTTTAAAGCAATTTTATAAAGAATGGGAGAGTGAACTTTAAAAAAAATATAATATGCATAAACATTTTAAATTAATAGCACTGTTTATTTTAGTATTCAATGGGACACTAATTAGTGCTCAAAATGAATTTTCTATAGGGATTGAAGTGTCACCTTCAGTTAAACTACAAACAATTAGAAATAAATCTACTGGATTGTTTACATCAATAACTGGCTATGGCTTTAATATTGGTATGCCAATAAAATATAAATTAAAAGATAATAAGGCTATTTCGACAGGTGTGTTGTATGAATTCACAGCATTTGATAATCGAGTAAATACAGTATTAATTGGTTCTTTAAGGTTAAATGCGGTAAATATTCCTATCGTATATAATTATCCAATTACTGAAAATTATTATATTAACATGGGGGGAGGATTAAATTACGCATTTATAAGTAAGGAATTTGGAAGTGGAGTTTGGACGAATGTCAATCAAACAGTAAACCAATTCCAACCTTATTTATGTTTAGGTGCTGCCTTGTTAAAAAATAGCGACTCAAGTTCCTACGAACTGGGTATTAATGCTAGGTATCATGTTGTAAATTTAAGAAGTTTGAACACTTCAACGTCAACAAATATTGTAAGTATTGATTTAAACTTGAAATACTTTTTTTAAATTTAAATTCTGATTAATTATTTACAAAAAATTCGGTACACTATTTGACTACTATAAAACAAAAACAATCAAATGATTAAATTATTACTTTTAAATATATTCACATTATTATTAGTTTCAAATTCATTTTCTCAAGATTTAGAAGATGATGAATCTTGCTTATTACCTGATAAGAAGGTAATGAAAATAATGAAAATTACAACAGATCCAAAGTCAAGTGAAAGAGAAAAATCAATTGCTTATTCTGACGCCATACAAGCAGACCTTGAAAATGCATATACACGCTTTATGCAAGCCGAGTACAATTTTAATAGAGGTAAACAAATGGAGCCTGGTTATAACCAAGGGCGTATTACTCTTGCAAGATTAAAAGCGGTTTATATGGGGGCTATGAAAGGGTATAAAAATACGTTAGATATTTGTAATGATTATCATGCGTCAACTTATTATAAAATTGGTCTAATCTATTATATGTTTAATGATAAAGAAAATGCAGTATTGTATTGGAAACAATTTTTAGCTTATGATCATAAAGACCCGGATAAATATCCAGACGAATATTCTAAATGGAAAACAGAAGTGCAGAGTTTAATCCCTAAACTAGAAGGGAAGAAAAAAGCCAGGGAAGAATTTTTTGCGAATGTAGTTCCGTATGAACCTCATTTAGTAAAAGGAGTATCTACTAATGCAGATGAATTTTTACCAATGATTTCGCCAGATAATGAGTTGATTTTTTATACCCGTAGAATGGATGAAAAAAACTTAGGAGATATCCAAGTTCAATTAAAAGAACGCTTTTCTGCTAGTGAGAGAAATAGTACGAATAGTGCATTTAATATAGGGAGTAAACTAGGAGCTCCTTTTAATTCAGAAGCATTTGTAGATTTTGGAGGAGTAACCTTATCATTAGATAATAAAGAAATGTTTATTTGTGGTTGTAAAATGACTGAGGTTTATGGACAACAATATAAAAATTGTGATATTTATGTGACGTATTTTGAACGTTCGGGTGAAGGAGGAAATGATTATTCTTGGTCTGAGTTAAAAATATTGAGTCCTGCCATTAATACAACTGATGGATGGGAAGCTCAACCAACACTTTCTGCAGATGGAAATACACTTTATTTTTCGGCAAATAGACAATCCACACAAAATACAGATATATTCTATTCAAAACGTAAACCAAATGGACAATGGGGAATGGCTAAACCAGTTCCAGGTATAAATACCCCAGGACATGATAAAACTCCATTTTTACATCAAGACTCTGAAACAATGTATTTTGCGTCTCAAACAAGCTCTACAAGAAAGGGAGCGCCAGAATTCGGTAACTTTGATATGTATTATACAAGGTTGCAAGAGGATGGGAGTTGGTCTGAACCTAAGAATTTAGGAAATCCGATTAATACAAAGAATAATGAAGTTGGATTTGTTGTTTCTACAGATGGTCATTTGGCTTATTTTACGTCTGGTGGTGGTAAAGAATCAGCAGGCGGATTGGATATTTATTATTTTGAATTGTATGAAGAAGCTAGACCTAAAAAAGTAATTATGATTAAAGGTGAAGCTTTAGATGATGTAGGGGAACCAATCAAAGATGCTAAAGTTGAAATATCATATAAAACATCAGGTAAATCTGTTGAAGTGAAAATAAATGGAGATGATGGGAAATTTACGGCTATTGTTGAGGTGGAAGATGTACAAGATGTCATGGTTACCGTTAAAAAAGAAGGACATTCTTTTGACACTAAACTAATCAAAGCTGAAGTTATTGAAAAGATGATAACTGAAGATATTACTTATGTCGAGGAAGAAATTGACATGGAAATAGGAAAAATAGAGGTTGGTAAATCATTTACCATTGACAATATTTTATTCGCTACAAATTCATATCAATTAAATTTGGATTCAAAATTCATTTTAGACCAGTTTACTAAGTTTTTAAAAGAAAATAGTGGCGTTACAGTAACTATTGAAGGGCATACAGATGATTTAGGTAATGATGACGAAAATTTAAAGTTAAGCCAAAATAGAGCCAATGCAACATTGAATTATATTGTATCCAAAGGTATTGAGAAAAATAGATTAAAAGCAAAAGGTTACGGTGAAACTAAACCTAAAGTTAAGAATTCAAACTCAGCTAATAGAGCTAAGAATAGAAGAACCGACTTTATGATTACAGGGATGTAATTTTTTCCGAGTAATATCCAAGGGGTTTTAGATAGTATTACTAAAATAATCTAATAGAACGTTTTGTTAGACATGTAGAAAAATTGTGACAATTGAATGATTATCACAATTTTATTTGAGTTTAGTTACGTAAATTTGAGGGTAACCCAAAAATAAAAATACTATGAAACTATTTTCTACAATTCTAATTTTGTTAATTTCTCTTTCTTCTAATGCACAGGTGCAAGAAAACTTAGATTTTAATAATGTAAAAGCATCTATAAATACAAATGGTATTTTGTTTAATGATGGAAACAATGGGGGCTATGAAGTACCTAATGGAGGTGGTGTAAGTGCTATTTTTTCAAGTGCCTTTTGGTTTGCAGGCCAAGATGTAGGTGGACAATTTAAATTGGCAGCACAAACCAATTCTAGTAATTTAGATTTTTCAACTGGGCCTTTATCAACTTTTAACGGGACAACAGCTAGTAATGGAGTCGCATATGGAGATGCAAATATTATTCCTTCTGAAATTGTAGCTTACGATCGTATTTGGACAATTAGCCAAGTCGAGATTGACAATCACCTTCAAAATTTTAATGTAGCTGGTTATGTAGCTCCACAAGATATACTGGAATGGCCAGCACATGGAGATGTGTCTTTAGGACAAGACTATAATTTGGCTCCATTTTATGACAATCCAAATGGGCCAAATGGATCTAACGGAAAGTATTTGCCATTGATTGATGGAGATGTACCCTTGATTAGAGGAGATAAAGCCAGTTATATGATTTTAAATGACAAAGGATCTGTTCATGCTTCGGGAGGTATTCCAATTGGATTAGAATTACATTATATGATTTATCAGTACGGGGCTAGCGATTATTTGAATAATACGACATTTGTAAATATAAAAGTAATGAACAGGGGAACTATAACTCTTTTTAATTTTAAAGTTGGAAATCATACAGATGGTGATATTGGGAATGGAGCTGATGATTTTTTTGGTTCTGATTCTGCAAGAAGTTTAATGTATACCTATAATAGTGATTTAAATGATAATGAATACGGAATTAATCCGCCAGCTATTGGAGTGAAAATATTGAATCATAATGCTGTAGTTGCTGGATATAATGGTGGGGGGACAGGTTTAACTACTAGCCCTACAACGGCCGCTCAGTATTATGGTTATATGCAAGGGAATTGGGGAAATTCAGGTTCTCCTTTTATGTATGGAGATGATGGAGTAAATGGAACTGTCCCAACAAATTTTTTATTTTCAGATATCAATGGATGGAATGAATCAAGTGTTGGAAGTGTACCTGCTGATCGAAAAATGTTTATGTGTGCAGAAGAAATTGTTCTGAACCCAGGAGACTTGATTTGTTATGATTTTGCTTTTTTATACGGACGTAGTGATGAAGGAACTGTTGATGGAAGCGTACTCAAATTATTAAATATTGCTGATAGTGTACAAACATTTTATAATAATCAGTATTATGTAGATTGTACCAATCAACCCGTGACAACTTTGGCTGTTGAGGAAAATAGTCAATTGAATGAATTTGTAGTATACCCAAATCCATCAACTGATTATTTTCAAATTAAAATGGAGGGAGAGTTTGATGTGATGATGTATACTATTGATGGTAAATTAGTTTTTTCAAAAACTAATTTAAATACAAATGATATGATTTTCCATACTACTCTAAGTGGTATGTATATTGTGAAAGTAAGTCAAAAAAGTAAAACATCATATCAGAGATTACTAATAGAATAGAGATTTTAAATTAACTTTTTTAGAGTGCTAATTACAGCCAGGATATCTGAAACTATTCTGGCTTTTTTTGTGGTTTTAACTGTAATACAGATATTATTATTATTATTCTGAAATTAAAGAAATATAATGTGAATAGACTTGTATAAAGAAGGGCTTAGTTAATTGATTACTGTTGTATTGCTTGTTTTTAATTGTGTAAATTTGAGGGTAACCTAAAAAATAAACTATGAAACGATTTTCAACTACTCTGATTGTATTGACCTCCTTTGCTATTAATGCGCAAACGCAATACAATTTAGACTTTAATAACGTAAAAGCTTCTATCAATACAAATGGAATTTTGTTTGAAGATGGGGCTAATAATTCAGCAGGATATGAAGTGCCAAAAAATGGAGGAGTCAGTGCCATATTCTCTAGTGCCTTTTGGTTCAGTGGGGAATTCTTAGCTACAGGTCAGTTTCATTTAGCGGCACAAACTAATTCTACTGCTTTAGATTTAACTACAGGGCCTTTATCTGCTTTTGGTGGTGGTGTTTCTCCAAGTGGTGTGGCGTTTGGAGATGCAAATATTATTCCTTCAGAGATTACAGTTTATGATCGTATTTGGACGATTAGTCAAGTAGAGATTGACAATCATCTTCAAAATTGGAATGTAGCTGGTTATGTTGCTCCGCAGGATTTGTTAGATTGGCCGGTACATGGAGATATATCACTAGGACAAGACTATTATATAGCTCCATTTTATGATAATCCAAACGGACCGAATGGATCTAATGGTGAATATTTACCATTAATAGATGGTGATGTGCCATTAATTAGAGGAGACAAAGCCAGTTATATGATTTTAAATGATAAAGGTTCTGTTCATGCGTCAGGAGGTATTCCTATTGGATTAGAACTTCATTATATGATTTATCAATATGGGACTACCGATTATTTAAATAATACCACATTTGTGAACCTTAAGGTTATGAATAGAGGAACAATAACTCTAAGTGATTTTAAAGTTGGAAATCATACAGATGGTGATATTGGAAGTGGAGCTGATGATTTTTTTGGTTCTGATTCTGCAAGAAGTTTAATGTATACCTATAATAGTGACTTAAATGATGATGGCGGAACAGCTAATTATGGACTTAACCCTCCTGCAATAGGAGTGAAATTGTTGAATCATAATGCTGGAGTTATAGGGTATAATAGTAGCAGTGCAGCTTTAACTACTAGCCCTACACTATCCTCTCAATATTACGGTTATATGCAAGGGAATTGGGGGAATTCAGGATCTCCTTTTATGTATGGAGATGATGGCGTAAATGGTACTGTCCCAACAAATTTTTTATTTTCTGATATTAATGGATGGAATGAATCAAGTGTTGGAAGTGCACCTGCTGATCGAAAAATGTTTATGTGTGCAGAAGGAGTTACTCTGAACCCAGGAGACTTGATTTGTTACGATTTTGCTTTTTTATACGGACGTAGTGATGAAGGAACTGTTGATGGGAGTGTACTCAAATTATTAAATATTGCTGATAGTGTACAAGTATTTTATAATGATCAGAATTATGTAGATTGTACAAATCAACCAGTGACATCTTTAGCTGTTGAGGAAAATAGTCAACTGAATGATTTTGTGATATACCCAAATCCTTCAACTGATTATTTTCAAATTAAAATGGACGGAGAGTTTGATGTGATGCTATATACCATGGATGGTAAATTAGTTTTTTTAAAAACTAATTTAAATACAAATGATATGATTTCGCACAATACGCCAAGTGGTATGTATATTGTGAAAGTCAGTCAAAAAAGCAAAACATCTTATCAGAGAGTACTAATAGAATAGAGGTTTAAATTCACTTTTTTTTATAATGATGATTATGACCAGGGTATCTTAGAGGTGCTCTGGTTTTTTGTTTTAAGTTAGAATTTTGTTGAGTTTTTAGCGGCTTTTTATAACTTTAAGAAAATTATATTCAATAGTAAACTAATACTAGATGTGTAATGATTGTTACATACCAGAAATTTTATAATTTTTATATTGCGTAAGTTAGTTATGTCAAATCTATAAATTAATTATTTTGAAAAGAAGAGATTTTGTTAAGAAAACAACCCTGAGTTCATTTGCAATGTTAATTGGAGCAGATATTGTTTTTGGGTCTAATTTATTAGAAGGTTATACACCTCTAGCTCTAGATGGTACTGATCCATTTAAAATGTACGGTAAACACAAAGATATGATTGTTCTTAATGACAAACCGTTGAATGTTGAGGCACAAGCTCATTTATTGGATAACAAAATTACGCCTAACTCATCTATGTTTGTTCGGAATAATGGATTAATACCTGAAAGTATTGATGTTAAAGCATGGACGTTGACTATTGATGGAGAATCGGTTGCCAATAAAAAAAGATATACGTTAGAAGAATTACAATCTAAATTTAAGCAATACACTTACCAATTAACTATAGAATGTGGTGGTAATGGAAGAAGTGAATTTAGCCCTCCTGCAAAGGGAAATCAATGGACAATTGGAGCAGTACATTGTGCCTCATGGACTGGTGTTCGATTGCGTGACGTTTTAGAAGATGCTGGTATTAAAAGTAGTGCGGTGTATATTGGATTTCATGCTGCAGATAAACATCTAAGTGGGGATCCAAAAAAAGAACCTATTTCTAGAGGGTGTCCTATGGAAAAAGCGTTGCAGGATGAAACGATTTTGGCATTTAAAATGAATGGCGACCCTATTCCTTTAATTCATGGTTATCCATTACGTTTGGTAGCCGGCGGTTGGCCAGCTTCAGTGTCTGGAAAATGGTTGAATAGAATTAGTATTCGTAACAAAGTACATGATGGTACAAAAATGACAGGATCTGCATATAGAGTACCATGTCATCCAGTTGGGCCAGGAGAAAAAGTGAAGCATGAAGATATGTGCATCATTGAATCTATGCCTGTAAAATCATTAATTACGTATCCTAAGTCAGGTGCTATGCTTAAAACAGGAAATAAATTTGCTATTAGAGGACATGCTTGGGCGGGTGAATTAGAAGTTGCTAAAATGGAATATTCTATTGATTTTGGTGCGACTTGGACAAGGTGTACTGTTGAAAAACCTTCGAATCGATTAGCGTGGCAACATTTTGGAGCTACTATTAGTTTTCCTAAAAAAGGATATTATGAGGTTTGGGCGAGAGCTACAGATAGTCAAGGTATCGCTCAACCTATGTTGGTGCCAGGATGGAATCCTAAGGGATATTTAAATAACGCATGTCATAGAATTGCTGTAAAAGTAAATTAAATGTCTAAAGAAAAATATTTAAAAAAAGTAAATCGCTTAATCTCGTTGTTGTCTGGAGCAGTTATACTTGCGTTATTCTTAATACCTGCTTATCTAACGTTTCCTAATCTTCTAGATTTTCCGCTAAAAGAAGAGGTTGCGGTAACCATTCCAGTTGAATTTGATGAAAATAGAATTGAGAATGGTATTCATGTGAGAACTGGACTTGTGGATGCAGAAGGATTAATGATGGTAGTTGGTAACTGTACTGCTTGTCATTCATCTAAAATAATCCTTCAAAACCGAATGGATACGGAAGGATGGAATTCAACTATTAAGTGGATGCAAGAGACACAGAATCTTTGGGAGTTAGGAAAAAGTCAAGACATTATTGTTAATTATTTAGTGACTAATTATCCTCCAAAAGATAAAGGCAGACGAGAGAATTTAACAGACGTAGAGTGGTATGAATTATAAGATTAGTGTATTACTTTTTCTGATTGGTTTTACCTCTTGTCAAGAGGGTAATGAAACATCTATTGATAAGGTTGTAAAGTCAAACTATCTTATTGAGGTAGATGACTTACTTAAAATAGCAGAGCAACCAAATGTAAAAATTTTAGATTTCAGAAAATCTAAAATTTATTTAGAAGAACATATTACAGGAGCTTTAAATGTGTGGAGAACAGACATAGAAAACCCTGATTATCCTTATGGTGGAATGATGGCAAGTAAAGTTCAAATTGAAGCTTTATTTAGTCGTTTAGGAATTGAAAGTAACGATACGATTATAATATATGATGATAATGGGTTATGTGATTCTGCTCGTTTATGGTGGATATTACAGAATTATAATTTTACAAACGTAAAATTACTTCATGGTGGTATCAGCGCTTGGAAGTTGAATAAAGGAAGTGTTTCTAAATTAATTCCAATAATTGAAGAATCTGTTTTCAAATTATCAGAAAATTCAACACTGAACTATTTTATATCTAAGGAGAATGTCTTAAAGTCTTTAAATGGTAAAGCTATTATTCTAGACACAAGAACAGAAAACGAGTATTCTGGAAAACAACAAAAAAAAGGGTCATTTAAAGGTGGTCGTATTCCAAAAAGTAAATTAATTGACTGGTCTACAACTGTAGATTATAAGGGAGATAAAATGTTTAAATCATTGGATGAGTTGACTCACATTTACAATGAATTTGGCTCTAAAGAAGATATCATTATTGTCTATTGTCATAGCGGGGTACGTTCAGCACATACAACATTTGTATTAACCCAACTATTAGGGTATGAAAATGTAAGAAACTATGATGGCTCTTGGACAGAGTGGAGTTATTTTGATGATTTGCCATTTGAACAGGATAGTTTGACAACATTATAATAATTACTTCCTAAGTTGGAAATAGATGAGGTGTCACTATCTTACCGCCAACGACTGTAACTTTATAAACTGTGTGATGAGGTGTTTGTAGGTTTAACTGTAGAACATTAGTAGTAAACCAATCATGTGTTTTAATAAAAGTTGTTCCTGATGGAAAGCCTGCTTGAGAGTCATCTATAACGATTACAAGAAAGCCATAAGATGCTAAATGTTGCATAAAAAGATCATAAGTGTGTCGATTAATAACGTTACTTCCAAAGCCATTAGCACCTATTTGAACCATAAGAACAGGATATGAACCAGTTGTTTCTGGGTAATAAAACAAAAGAGGGACAGACAAATCTGTCATGTTGGAATCTGTCTCGACTATAAAAGAATCTTCCAAGTTATATGGACTGTTCGTTGGTGTTATCTGTGCAGTTGCAATTCCGCCTCCAAGTGTTAATGTTGTAACTATTGAAAAAATTAATTTACGCATGACAAGGTTTGGTTTTTTATTTTACGGTTACAATAATGTGTATTAATTTGAATAAATAATACAAAAGTTCAAAAAAATTAAAACATAACTGACATAGTCATTTTTTTTTGTATGTATCCTAATTTTTTAATAAATAGGTGATTAATAGAGTTGTTTTACCTACTGACAGTTTTAAATTTTCACTATGTTGTATGGGCGTATAATTATAATTCTCAGCAATGAATGTGGCAGATGATATTACAGGTGCCGCTGAAGGCATTGCTGATGCTAAATTTGTTTAGTTTCTCATCCCAAACGTCAATTGACTCTTGATCAAATATTCGATGTTTCGCCATATTTTTAAGTAAGGTATTTCGTTGTACCAATACTTTTGAATAGCCTGAAGATACTTGCGATCAAACTGAGAAATAATCCAATCCATCCATCTTCTTCTCAATTCACTCCCTTCAGAAATTAAGTCTTTATCGTAGGGGGAAATCATTACTGCTGGAAACAAGTCAATATGATCTTCTAACTTCTCATATTCTTATTTATTTCTTCAGAAAACTTTCTTTGCACCAACTTTTACTGCGCAATGGAATTCATATAATATTTTCAAATACTCAAATAATGCACAGCATATAGAATATTGGTCTTACCTGTACCATTATTTCCAATAAAACAATTGATACCTTTCGACAACTCGATTTCGCAATCTTGTAGTTTTTTAAATTGACAAGATGGAGGTTTTGCAAATACGTTTGAACAAAAATAATTCAATTAACGGAATTCTTTCTTCAATCGTTTAGTTTCTTAAAAAAAAGATTACTTTTACTCGCTACAAATCAATAATCTAATTTTTTTTACAATGAAAACTATCCTTATTCTATTTATTTCCCTTATTTCGTTACAGTTAACTGCTCAAAAACACTACGAAGATGTTACCATTACATTTGGTGATTTAAAACTTGAAAAGAGTAAGAAAGTTTTATTAATTAGTGCATTCAAAATTGACGAAGGGTATTTGATTTTTAAAAAAGAGCCTATTAAAGGGCCTGATGGATGGAGATATTTTATTGAAACATTTGATGATAATTTAAAGTCTCTTAAAACGACCGATGTTTCACAGCAGTTCGAAGATGAGAATTATATTATTAAAGAAATAACACGTGTTGGTAATTCCTATGTTTTGTTTTCAATAAAAAACTTTAAAAGTGAATCTAAAGACATTCTTTACATGCAAACATTCAATTGGGATACAGGAAAACTATCTTCTCCTAACAAATTACATTCTCAAATATATGAAGGCAAGAGAAATAGATTGCAATTTGTATCAAGAACTTCAACAAATAATAGATTCTTAATGTATGAAGTATACATTATTAAGAAAAATGAACCTATCAAAACAAACTATACCGTTTTCGATGAGAATTTGGAAGAAGTGTGGAGTATCGATAAAGTTTCTTTCGATAAAGAAGACGGTCGAAACTATAAAGAGAAAAGTGCTTTAATTGGTAATAATGGCAGAATATACATTTTAGGATCGAGACAAATTTTAAGAGACAGAAAGGCAGGAGTTAAACAAGGCAAAAAGGAATATGAAATAGCACTAGTCTCTGAAGAAGGTATTGAAATCACGAAAATCAATGCTAAAAGTCACAAGCTCGATGACGTTAGCATGACTCAAACGAAGGATAAAGCAATTTTCTTTGGTGGTTACTATCTTGGTGAAGATGTCAGCGGGATTGAAGGAGTATTTTTATTCACCTTAGATAATGAACTAGAAGTTAATGATGAAATTTGGAGTGAATTTTCACATGAATTTATAACACAGGGTTGGTCGAATAGACAAACTAAGAAGGCTAAGAAGAAAGAAGACAAAGGAACCTTAGGTTTAAATAATTTATACTTAAGACGAGTTGTTAAACATGATGATGGTTCTGTTTCAATGGTCGGTGAAATTTATTGGGTAACAGTCACAACAACAACTAATGCCAATGGAGGTACCTCAACTAACACAACTTATCATTACGGAGATTTAATCATTACTCGAATATCAGCTGAAGGTGAAGTTCTAAATCAAACTAAAATTAGTAAACACCATATATACTCCGGAGCATATGAATACTTCAATGTAAAAAATGATTTAATTGTGGTAATGCTTAAAAAGAAACTTTCACTTGCAAACATTGCTAAAGAAGATCTTACAAAAGCTATTAAGAAGAAATATGAAGGTTACACCTTCGCAGTGACCAAAATTAACGAGGAAGGAAAAGTTGAAACGTCTATGCTTTTAGATTATATGGATGAGAAATACAAAAGCTTCAGGAGATACAAAACGGTCAGAAGGAATTGTGAAATAATTGAAAATGATAAGAGTATAGAATTGATCGTCTTGACTTACAAAGGCAAAAAGCAATTTGCACTTGGTAAATTTACATTTGAAAAAAATTAGTTCCATTAAATAACTAATCAGATTAAATTCTGTTTGTCAAATTAGATGACTTATAAAGCGGTAACATATAGATGTTACCGCTTTTCTTTTTTGAACACTTTTGAACGCATCTTAATTGAATCTGTGCAGCCATATGTTTTTACTAGCATATATGAATTATTTAATAAATAGGTAGTTAATGGAGTTGTTTTACCTACTGACAGCTTTAAATTTTCACTATGTTGTATGGGCGTATAATTATAATTCTCAGCAAATTTATTTAGTCAGATTGATTATTTACATCATCCCATTTCTATCCATAGACCTATATTGAATGGCTTCTGCTATGTGATTCGGTTTTATGTGTTGACTAGTTTCTAAATCGGCTATGGTTCGTGATACTTTTAATATTCTAGCATAAGAGCGAGCTGATAATCCCATTTTATTCATAGCTAACTTTAACAAAGTTTGACCAGCATCATCAATTTCGCAGAATTGTTCTAATAGTTTGGGTGTCATTTGTGCGTTATGATAGATACCTTCATAATCCAAAAAACGTTTTTCTTGAATGTCTCTGGCTTTTAAAACTCTTACTCTAATTTGTTCACTAGATTCGCCTTTGGTTTTACTTGTCAGTTCATCAAACTTCACAGCAGGAACTTCAATGTGCAAATCAATTCGATCCATTAAAGGACCAGATATTTTATTTAAGTACCGTTTAACCACATACTCTGGATCAGAGTTTGGATCATTAGGGTCAAAGAAATTACCAGAAGGAGATGGATTCATAGAAGCTACTAGCATAAAACCTGCAGGATAGTCTACCGTCATTTTTGCTCTTGAAATGGTAACACATCTATCCTCTAAAGGTTGACGCATGACTTCTAATACTTGCCTTTTATATTCAGGTAGTTCATCTAAAAATAAAATACCGTTATGTGCTAATGAAATCTCACCCGGTTTAGGGTTTGATCCCCCGCCAACAAGGGCTACGTCAGAAATAGTGTGATGAGGTGATCTAAAAGGCCTTGTCGTTACGATTCCTGAATTAGCACCAACTAAACCGGCCACAGAGTGTATTTTAGTCGTTTCGATTGCTTCTTGTAAGGTTAGTGGCGGTAGTATAGTAGGAAGTCGTTTTGCAATCATAGTTTTTCCTGAACCTGGAGGACCAACTAAGAGAATGTTGTGACCACCACTTGCTGCTATTTCCATTGCTCTTTTCACATTCTCTTGTCCGCGAACGTCAGAAAAGTCAATGGTATAATCATAATTTGTTTTTAAGCGATTACTATCAATCTCTACTTTTTCTGGACTAATAAGTGTCACGCCATTAAAATGATTAACCAAATCGGAAAGTGTTTCAACACCAATTACTTCAATGTCATTAACGATAGCGGCTTCTTGGGCATTTTGTTTAGGAAGTATGACGCCTTTAAAACCTTGGTCTCTCGCTTTTACAGCCATAGGTAAAGCACCTTTTACGCCTCTTAGACTACCATCTAAAGATAATTCACCCATTATAACATACTTACTGACGTCTGAATTTTCAATAATTCCACTGGCGGCTAAAATACCAATCGCTATAGTCAAATCATAAGATGATCCTTCTTTGCGGATATCTGCGGGTGCCATGTTTATGGTTATTTCATTTCTTGGAAATTTATAATCATTATTTGAAAAAGCGGCCTTTATTCTCTGATGACTTTCTTTGACAGCACTATCTGGTAAGCCGACTAAATAAAAATTAATTCCTCTGCCTAAATTGGTCTCTATAATAATTGGAATAGCTTCTATTCCATATACCGCGCACCCGTAAGTTTTTACTAACATAACTTGTTTCTTTTATTAATTTATAATTAAGTAAAAAGTAGGAGGTAGTGTTTGTAATATGAATTAGACTGCTAAGCACTTCTATATTAGACTCATTATAAAAACAAATGTAACACAATTTGATTAATATTTAATCTTTTTAATGATTAATATTTAATCTATATATATTCAATACAAAAAAAAGCGTTCTAAATTAATAGAACGCTTAATCAAATAATTAGTACTTAAGAACTTATTTTACTAGCTTAATTAACTTACTCGTTGTGTCATTTCTAACATTTACTAAGTAGGCACCTTTTGCAAAATTTGATAAATCAATAGTAAACGTTTCTGACTCTACAGTTGAGGTGTAAATCAATTGACCTAATGTATTATGAACTTTTAAAGTAGAGTTATTGAATACATCTGAATTCACTTTCAACGTATATACATCTCCTTCAATTGATACAATTTGTATAGCGTCATCAATTGATTCTTCTTCAACACTCACATCATCAAAATGAGTGACAGTTCTAGAAGTTGTATCATTCAAATTATCAGAATCTCCTACTAAAGAAGTATAAGCAACAATATCAAAATTAATAAGTGCGGTCATATCAGCAACAGTTGTAAAACTGTAAGTCGCAGTTTGACCAGAATTAATTGAAGTAGTCATATTTTCAACTACTGTTGTTCCTCCATTAAGAGAATATCCTACATCAAAATTTGATTGTGTAGTTGTTCCAAAATTTTGAACAGTTACAGTAATTGTTTCATTACTCAATGTGAAACTTGAATTTGGTGCTGTAATAGCTATGATACCAAGATCATCAGAAGGTAGAGCAGGAATTAAATTTACTTTATAGTCTTCTGTTTCTCCATAATTCATATCAAGACAAGGATCTTGTGTAGTTGTTTGGTTATCTCCAGATTTAATTCTAAGTAAGTGTTCACCTAAAATTGCATTAGCAGGTATTGTAATTTGTACAGTACTTCCTGTATTTGTTTGCATTCCATCAACTACCATTTCATTTGCTTCAAAGAAGAAATTATCATTATAATCAATCCATACACTAATATACTGAGTTGACCATCCTGAAGTTACAGTTAAATCATGATCTTGACCAACGGCTAAGTCTGTCATTTGAGTTGTATAATCAACATATCCATTTGGGGAACATCCCGAAGCGTTGTTAAGTGTACCTAATTGAAATAAAGTAACCCCATCACCAAACGAGCAATTCCCTGTAGGTTGACAATTTGAATGTTGGACTGTTTTATAGGTTGTGTCATTTGAATTATCAGTATCAGCAGTTAAAGACGTATAAGCAACAATGTCAAATGAAGCTAGAGCTGTAAAGTCACCTTGAACAGTAAATGTGTAATTCAGTGTTGCTCCTGAATTTAATGTAGCAGTAATTGTTTCCATGACAGGTGTTCCACCATCAATAGTGTAGGCAATATCAAAATTGGATTGATTCGCAGTTCCAAAATTTTCTAGAGTCACATCAATATTCTCCATTCCTAAATTATTAGCAGAATTTGGAGAGTTAATAATTGTAACCCCTATATCATTTGGTGCTAAATGATTTACAGTTGTGATTAATGTGTCATTTGGTAGAAATTGATCACCTGTCATAGCTGTGTAAGCTTTAACACTATAAGTACTTATTGTACTAAAATCTCCATTAGTGGTAAAAGAGTATGAAGCTGTCGTATTTGGAGCAATAGCACCTGCAGAATAAGTTTCAGTTACTACTGTACCACCATTAATTTGGTAACTTACAGGAAAATTATTTGCTGGGTTTAATCCAAAATTCTTTAAAGTAACAGTTACTACTTCAGTTGCCGTTAAAGTACCATTAACTGGAGCTGTAAGTGCAATAACTCCAATATCATCATTGAAATCGTTAGCTAATTTAAAAGAAGCAATTCTCGTAGTTCTACTTCCTCCTGAAATATATTCAGATGTATACCAAAACGTAGCATCATCATCAGGATCAACGGATAAATGAGCATAATCTCCAAATCTATTTCCTCCACTTTGAGTTCCACTACCAATAACAATATCTTCTTCTGTTAATGTCATTTGGTTTAATGGATCTGTAGAGTATCTTCCCGTATATCTTAAAGAAGGGAAAATAGTTGGTCCCGATATGGCATAAGCTAAACCAATATTTCCTTGGTAATCCATAGAAATAGAGCCTAACCATCTACTTTCAGCATCAGGTGCAAAAGTAGATTCTTGATAAATAGACCAAACACCTGCTGTTTCTCTTAATTCATACCATCTAATTCCACCATGATTTGTCGCATCTACATCTACTGTATGATTTAACATAACTGTATTATGAGTTCCCCATTCTGTAAATTGTGCTCTGTACATAAATGCACCAGGAATGCCATCTATTCTTTGAGAAACACCTGGTTGTTCAATATCATTCCATGAGGAGTTAAATTGAGAATCAAATGCAGTTGTTGCGATTGTTTGGATTTCTGTAACTGAAGAATTTGAAATCGTTGTCCAATCTACATCAACTTCCCATATTTTAATTTCATCTTGTGTAATTCCAGCCCAAGCATCATCTTGAAAATAAAATAAATTCATTTTCTCTGTAGCTGCTGGCATTGCAAAATCAGCATGAGAAGGCACTACTGAATGAAACCCTCCGGTTTGTGTTCCTGCTCCGGTTGTTAAATTTGGTATAGTCATTGAAATCATTTGAGCCGTTGCATCACCTATTAACATAGCATCTCTATCTAATACGAAACAATCAGCTCCTGATTTATTAGCAGTTAAGTAATAGCCGTCATGCCATAAACCATATTTAGGATAATCAGGTAATGAGGTCATTGAAAATTGCCATGTATAATATGCTCCGAGTGGATCTGCTGTCTGAGATACAGCAAATGATAAAGAGTTTCCTGTACCAAAACCACTCAAAAACCATCTATCTGCGAATCTATCGTACATCACAATAGGATCTCCACTGTTCGAACTTAAAATAGAGTTTAGTGCATTTGGCCCCCAGAGTGAGTTACCAGTTTTATCAAAAATTTGAATTCTAGAATTTACCATTTGCACATAATGGTTTGGTCCTGCTGCACCTGAAGGATCAGGTGGGAAACCTAAACCAGTGTTAATTCCTTCCCAGTTTTGAATAGGAGCTTTATTAAACTGCTCGCCTTGGCCTTTTTGCCAAATTGGATCGTTTCCATGTGGAAATGCATTTGCATTAACATATTTTTGACGCCTAAAATTGTTGTTATAAGCATGTTCCTTTTCCTCATCAGGAAATAAGTCTGTGATTTGTTCCACATCACGTAAGGCCGGAGTTACATAAAATGTGTCTGCGGTAATGGACCAATTAAAGGATTGATTCCCCTCACTTTTTTGAGCAATAGCGGTCATTGAGAATAAACCTATTGCTAAATAGTATATTTTTTTCATGAAAATAGTTTTGTATAAAGTTATGAAAAGAAATAACTTAATTTTACTTAAAATACTAAAATATTGTAATGCTATTACTAAAAGTAGATTTAAATAATGTTATTTTTTTGATTAAAAAGTGTTAAATTTTTAGGTTTAATTCTACTGATTTACCTGACTGTTTATTCAAAAATTATATTTAGTATTGTAACTATTAAAATAAAAAAACTATATCAGAACTATACATTATTTTTTTTAGGCTTAGGAACTTTAATTGCCTTTCCTTTATTAAGTTGGCTATTGCTCTTTATTATACCTCAATCTTATAATGTTTCGTTTAGTACTATGTTTTATAGTCCTGAATTGGACTTTGGGTTGATTCCTTTATTTTTATCCATTGGAATTATATTTGGTCTATTTGTGATTTGGTTAACAGAACTCGATTATTTTGAGAAGTCAATGGAGAAGTATAAGAATTTATTAGAGGATTATAAATTGACCTTCTTTTATGTTTTTTTTCTATCTATATGTGCTGGAGTAGGTGAGGAAATTTTTTTTAGAGGTATAATTCAACCCGTATTTGGTATTTGGATCACCGCCTTTTTTTTTGTAGCGATTCATGGTTATTTTTCAATAAAAAATAGGAGAATAAATGTGTTTGCTCTATTGTTAACATGTTTTATAGCTTTAATTGGTTGGTCTGCAAAAGAGTACTCTATTTGGCTTGCCATATCAGCCCATTTTAGTTATGATTTGGTTTTGTTGTTTTACTATAAATATACAAATAAATAGGCTATAAATTTATAGTGTGTTAGGTTTATGTTAACATACAGTTCATATACTTTTTTAGAGCTTAATACCTTGTTTTTATAATCTTTTATTTTGTTATAAATTATAGACTATTAATTTTATCTATTTAAAATTATTAGATTTGGATTATATGTATAAATTATTTCTTTTATTATTCACGACTAGTTTGGTTACTTTTAACAGTCAATCTCAAGATAGTTGGGAGAAAGTAATGAGGAATAAAAAAGGAACGATAGTTTTAAATTATTCGAATTCAAATGTTTTTATTTCAGATAAGTCAGGAGATTTAAAAGGAATAGAGTGTGATATAATGAACGAGTTTGTAAAATTTATTTTTATTAAATATCATATAATTTTATCATATGAATCAACAACACGTTATTCTAACATAACGTTTGATTCCTGGAAAGGGAATCAAGAGCAAGTGGATGATGTTTGTATTATAGGATTGTCTCCAATATTTAATTAGGTTAAAAGATTACTTCAGTACTCTTTTATTTCCCCAATTACCAAATTTAATTTTATTAAAGCCGTAAAAACTTAATAAGGTTACCACAGTTCCAATTATTGAACCAACGTAAATGTCTATAAAATAATGTTGTGATAGATATACTCTTGAATAAGCCACTGCACAGGCTAGTATACCAAATAAGATACCCCATTTTTTGTTTTTAACGATAAGTGTTAAAAACATAAATAAGGCAAAAGCTACCGTAGTATGTCCCGAAGGGAATGAAAAATTACTAGCTTGTTCATATTCAAAATAATCTGGAATTAATCTCAAATTTTCAATATTCACCGTTGGTCTTTTAAATTCAGGAAAAATATTTCGTTTTAATATTTGAGTAACCAAACCAGCACTCGCATAAGTTAAAAGACCAATTATTGCATATTTATAACTTCTAAAAATAGCAATTGATACATATATAATTAGACATCCCCAAAACTCAACAGAATGTGTTAAGATGTAAAACACAAAATCAAAAAAAGTTGAAAAGTAGCCATTCGCAATAAGTTGAAGTTCTGTTTTGTCATGGTTAACAAGTACAAAACTTAATACTATCAAAACTAAAGTTTGGATAATAATAAATAATGAAGCTTGTTTTAGAACATCTTTTAGTGTATTCATAATCTACGTGTGAACTGTTTGTTATGTATTATTTAAATTTAGGGCTAGTATTTTTAACTTCTTTCAAATAACCCTTTATTTTTTGTTCGTCTTCTTTTTTAACAATCATCAATACATCATCAGATTCTACAACAATATGATCCTTTAAACCTTGAATTACAGCTAATTTATTTTTTGGTAAATTAATAATACAATTTTCAGAATCAAATAAATGAACATCATCACCTATAACAGCGTTTCCTTCAATATCTTTATCCAAATGTGTGTATAATGACCCCCAGGTACCGAGATCTGACCAGCCAAAGTTCGCTAAAACTACATGTACATGTTTAGAATTTTCAAGAATAGCAAAATCAATAGAAATGTCTTCACAATCTGTAAATGCATTGTTGACAAAGGTTTGTTCGTTTTCAGTATTGTAATCATTACCTGTTGTACTAAATAAATTGTTTAATGCAGGTTTAAACTTTTCTAAAGCACTGATGATCGTTTTAGATGTCCAGATAAAAATTCCTGAATTCCAATAGTAATCTCCTCCTTTTAAAAATAGCTCAGCTAATTCTCTATTTGGCTTTTCCGTAAATTGTTTAACTTTTCTAACTTCACCCATAATGATGTCGTTATCATTGACAAATTGAATGTACCCATAACCGGTATCAGGACGAGAAGGTTTTATACCTAAAGTTACAATATTCTCACCTTCTTCAGCTTTTTCTATTGCAGTATTTATAATACTAACAAATCGATCTTCTTTTAAAATTAAATGGTCTGCTGGGGCAACAATTAAATTTGCATTTTGATTTATAGAATGAATTTTATGTGCAGCATATGCAATACAGGGTGCAGTGTTTTTACGCATAGGTTCAGTCAAAACTTGGTTAGCAGAAATACCTAATTGTTCAACTACTAAATCTTTATAACTTTCGTTAGTAACAACATAAATTTGATTACTGGGTACAACTTTTAGCAGTCTATCATAAGTCATTTGAATTAACGTACGGCCAATTCCTAATACATCTAAAAATTGTTTTGGAAATTCTTCTTTACTCATTGGCCAAAATCTACTTCCGATTCCACCGGCCATTATTACTGCAAAATTATTATTCATTTCTATTTTCTAATGTGTTAATTATATACTTTATATTTTAAGTACAAAATTTGATACTTCTGCCAAACCTAATACTTTATATTCTTTTTTTGTGTCAAATTCTTGACAAAGATAGTACTTTCTTAACTTTCTACCTCTAATGAAAGTTTTACTGTTTAATTTGAATTTATCTCCTAATTTTAATTGTTCTACCAAAATGGTGTCATTATTTTTGTCATAACGCTTCAATACCCGCATCAAATTGTCGTCTGAACAGGAAGACGCTTTGGCATTTTTTAAATATTTTTTTAAAGCCAATTCAATATCTGTTGGTAGTTCCACAAGATTAAAAATAGGTTCAAACAAGTCCTTAAATTCATTTTTCCATTCTTGTCCATGCGGATACACCTTGTGCTTATGTTTATTATAAGTTGTTAAATGGGCGAATTCGTGAATAGTTGTAATCAAAAAACCATATTTATTTACGTCTCCATTAACTGAGATTCTATGTCCTTTTCCATTGTGAGGAAATCTATAATCACCTAACTTAGTTTTACGTTTTTGAGTCACTCTAAAATGGCATTCAAAATCAATTATTAAATCAGCGACATACTCAATTGTCCCTTCAGGTAAGAAGCGATTTAAAGCGTTACAATAATTTATTTTTAGATTAGTTTTAGTCACAATACGTATATACTTTAGTCTTACCTCACAATTCTATCTAACACATCAAGAATTAGACTTCTCATTTTAGTTTCATAATCAGATTCAAAGGTGTTTGAATACCTATTTGCTAACACTAAACAAATTGTGACTGCACTATGACCTAAAGCTTTTGATAATGATAAAAGTGCTGAGGTTTCCATTTCAAAATTAACAGCTCTGGTTCCGTTAAAAGAAAAATGTCTAATTTTATCTTTAAAATCAGGATGTTTCAAAGGTATTCTTAAAGCTCTACCTTGAGGCCCATAAAATCCATTAGCTGTAGTTGTTATTCCTTCTTCTCCTAAACCATTTAATAGCGTTCGTAAACGATCGTTACTTTTTACCATATAGGGTATAGCTAAATTATCAGGCCAACCAGACGTTCCTAAAAATTGAGTTTTAAATTCAGTTTCTTCCTCAGTAAAATCAATATCATAAAAGTTAGCAACACCATCTAATCCAATAGCATATTTTGAGATAATACGTGAGCCTGGATCAATGTCCTCTTGTAAAGCACCGCATGTTCCAATTCTAATTATGTCTAATTTTTTTTTAATAGATTTAACTTCCCTTTTTTCTAAATCAATATTTATAGCAGCATCTAACTCATTCAATACTATGTCAATATTATCACATCCAATACCATGGCTTATAACTGAAATTTCTTTGCCCTTATAAGTTCCTGTTACAGTCGCAAACTCTCTGTGTTGGTTTTTAAATCTAACCGTATCAAAAAATGAAGCCACCACATCAACTCTAGCTTGATCGCCAACAAAAATTATTGTATCAGCAATATCTTCTGGTCCAATTCCTAAATGATAAACCTTTCCGTTAGTATCTAATGTCAATTCTGATGCTTTAAATGCACTCATAAGTTTGAATTTTGTAAGAACAAATGTACTTATTTAAGTTTGTAAAAAAAAGACTTTTAATAACATTGAATAAATCATATCAAATCCAAACAATAAATAATTATCTTTACGGTTGTTGTTAAAGTATTAAGTGCCGATAATCAAGCGTGTAATCTGGATTCTTTCTATTT